>Ga0209278_1000062_pt1 | contig 203109 bp, 143 predicted proteins | sample JI81BgreenDNA_FD_187504 | JGI IMG/M metagenome (GOLD analysis project Ga0209278, IMG submission 187504) | Wastewater effluent complex algal communities from Wisconsin, to seasonally profile nutrient transformation and Carbon sequestration -... | ecosystem: Engineered > WWTP > Effluent > Algae... | reverse complement strand
TGGCGAAGATTACTTAAAAATAAAGTAGAAAACGAGTTGCAAGAATGGATAGAAAGGGTTTGTCAAATAATAAAACATAAAATAAATCACTGTCAATCAATAAGTTAAAAAATTATCGGGTAGAGTACTTTAATGTATTTTTATTTAAGTAGTTGATAAACAAAAATTTATCATTTTTTTTATTGGTAAATAGTATGCACAAATTAGTTAATAATTTTTTTAATCAAAATTTCTTAACTAATTTGTCCATTAACTCTTATGATAATTAAATTTTCACCATAGGGAACTTCATGCGGTAATCTACAGACACCGTACCATTGCTGATACTATTGAAACGACCTTTAAGTAGTCGTTTTTTGAGAGGGTTCAAGTAGTCTGTAAACAATACACCTTGAATATGGTCGTATTCGTGTTGTATGATACGTGCTTGCATACCTGTAAACTCTTCTTCGTGTTCTTGCCAGTTTTCATCAAGATAACGAATACGTAAAGTTTTATGTCTGCTCACCATTTCTCTCACTGTTGGTATGCTCAAACAGCCTTCTTCCATTGCCCATTTTTCGCCTGTTTCAGACAAAATTTTTGCATTAATGAATGCCTTTTTGAAAGTAGTCATGTCTTCTCCTTCTTCTTCCAACTGCGTACCATCTACAATAAACAATCTAATATCCATGCCTATTTGGGGTGCAGCTAAACCAATACCATTAGCAAAGTACATGGTTTCGAACATATCATTAATCAATTTAGGTAGGTCTATGCTACCATCATTCTTGATTTCTTTTGCTACTTTTCGCAATACGGGGTCGCCGTATGCTACAATCGGGTATATCATACAAGTAATTTTATTAATGCTGCAAATTTACATAGTTTTGCCACAAAAAAGTAAATTGTAAGGCAGCAATGTTTTATTTATCTCTGCATAACAAAATTACTTTTCCGTTTGCTTGTTCCGTAACAGTCATCAAAACACTTTGATTCACTTTGAGTGGTGAGCCTATTTTAAGTTTAAATTTGTTGCGAGTACCGTTTTCCATAGAGGTACTTAGTTTATTAAAAGCCAGCTCTACTTCTATGCTTACTTTGCGTCCACAGTTGTTTTGTAGCTCTACAGTTATCACGTTATTGGGTTGCTCTGCCAAGCAAGGCATGATAATCGAAAGTAAAAAACTAAACAATAGAGAGAGAGTATATCTTTTCATATATTTATGAATGAGTTAGGAAACTAAAGTTCTGAAATATTTGCCATAAAACCTATTTTCAACTTCAACAAAGTAATAAAATTTATACCTGAAAAAACGAAATATATTTCATAATATTTGTAATAAACAAGCTAAAGTATTTATATTTAAGGGCTTTAAAGTGTAAGTTATGTCAGAACTGTTACGCCTATCTATTTTTTTACTGATTACGTTATGTAGTTTATTCCATGTTTCATTGGCTCAAATGAATTTGGATAAAAGAAAACTATTGTCGCAGTTTAACATAGATTATTGGAATGCTGACAAGGGACTACCAAGTGTGGCAGTTAATAAAGTCATCCAAAGTAGAGACAACTATATTTGGTTAGGCACTTATGATGGATTATTGCGTTTTGACGGAGCAAATTTTACACTCTACAACAGTGGTAATACCAATGCCTTTACAATTAATGATGTGATTTCTTTGATACAAGACCGTAAAGGCAATATTTGGATTGGGACAAATGGTGGTGGTATTGTAAAATACTCAACTGATGGTCGTTTCCGTAGAAATGGTGGAGCTAATTTTCATAATGAAACCATTTATAGCCTTTTTGAAGACCGCAAAGGTAATATTTGGGCGGGAGGTAAAAGTGGTGTAATTAGAATAGGTAAAGGTAAAGTCAATTATGTTAAAATACCTAATTTTGATAGAGTCGTAGCCCCAGCCATTAGTCAAGATTATGCTGGTAATATTTGGATTGGTACACAACGTAATGGTATCATAGTCCTAAAAGATAGTACAGATGAGGTTATTAATTTCGGAATTGCTGATAAGCTGATGGACGAAAGAATAACAGCTTTGCATCAAGACCGTAGTGGAAAAATTTGGGTAGGTACAGAGGCTGGTTTATTTACTTTCGCACAAGATAGCACTTTCCAACAATATGAGTTTGATGGAAAACTTCCTTTAAATACTCGTATCAATTCGATTTATGAAGATGGACAAGGCTGTTTGTGGTTTGGGACTACAGATGGTTTATGCCGTTACAATAAAGGTGTAGTTGATGTACTTACGCTTATTCAGGGCATACCAGATAATGACATGAGAGCTATAACAGGCGACCAAGAGGGTTGTTTATGGATAGGAACATATAGGGCAGGTTTGATGCGTATCAAAGATGGGAAGTTTACAAATTATACGACTTATCAGGGATTGGTACATGATGCAGTCAATTCAATTATAGAAGACCGTAATCAAAATTTGTGGTTGGCTACAGACAGAGGAATTAGTAAATATACAATGGGGCAGTTTATTAATATTGTGGAAGGATTGCCTAATACCAAAGTGAGAGATGTAATAGAAGATGCCAAAGGGCGTATTTGGTTTGCTACTTATGGTGGTTTAGTTTTGTATGATAATGGACGAATGCAAATCTATGACAAGAAAAAAGGTTTGTCTGATGACCAAACAAGGCGTTTGCACATAGACCAGTTCCAAAATATGTGGATTGGTACAAAGGCTGGTATTGATGTAATGACTCCTGATGGAAAATTAGAACATTTTAATACCTCAGATGGCTTGACCTCAGATTATATTATGTGTATTGCTGAAAGCCAAGATAGAGGTATTATTGTAGGCACAAATGGTGGAGGCTTAAATTTTATTAATTTGAAAGAAAGAACTATTAAGGCTCTTTCTACCAAACAAGGATTGGCAGGTGATGTGGTTTATACTGTATATGAAGACACCGCCAAAGTGTTATGGGTAGGTACAAACGGTGGATTGACAAGGGTAGAACGGAATAATTTTTCTCAAATTACAGAAAATGATGGTTTGTTAAGTGATAAAATCTTCCAAATTAGTGAAGATTCATCAGGTTATATGTGGATGAGTTGTAATAAAGGGATTTTTAAAGTAGCCAAGAAAGAAATGAATGATGTGTCTATTGGCAAAATTCGCAAGGTAAATGCGATTAATTATACCAAATATGACGGTTTATTGACTAATGATATTCCTGCCAATGGCAAACTTTGTAGGCTGCAAGATGGGCGAATTGCTATTTCCACACTAAAAGGTTTTTCTATTATAGACCCAGATAATATACGACTGAATCGCATACAACCACCTGTATATGTGGAAGATGTATTTTTAGATGGAAAAATAGCGATGTTTGAAGAAGGGGTAGAACATGATGAAGTCTTAATTGTTCCGCAGCATATTAAACGAATAGATATTAAATATGCAGGCTTAAGCCTATTTGCTTCTGAAAAAGTAAAATTTAAGTACCGTTTAGAGCCTTTTGATAGTAAATGGATTGAAATAGGTACAGATAGGGTGGCACATTTTACTAATTTACCGCCAGGCGAATACACTTTTAGGGTAATAGCTTGTAACAATGATGGCATTTGGAATAACAAGGGAGCTACCTTTAAATTTAAAATAAAAGCCTATTTTTATCAACAAGCATGGTTTTACTACTTATTGATAGTTATAGTGGGGATAGCAATTTGGTACTACAACCGCAATATTAAGAAAGAGGAAGCCATGAAAGAAGAGGAAAATAATATTGCTGAATATTATTTAACACAAGAAGAAGAATAAGCTAATCTAGTTGTTTGATTATGAGTTAATTATGCTTTGTAATGCTCTCTAATAAATTCTATCTACTAGATTAGCTAGTTATTTTGAGATATTTTGTACCATTTTTGTTTATTCTTTTTTATGCAGATTGCCTAACAAGATTTTAGAGATTTTATGTTATCAAACTTGACCTTACGAACTAAAATTATATTACTATTTAGCTGCTTTATTTTAGTTGCTATTACAGATTATGTATTTGTATTTTTGGGAAACAGGGTTTTTCAAGAAGATATAGCGTATGCAGAAATCAGCAAGCAAAATACTTTACAAATCCAACAAGTTGTATTTTTTATACGAAATGTAACAGATGGCAAAAAAACTAACCTCAATGATGTAACCAGAGAAATGAAAGTTTTTGATGATAATCTCAAAATTTTAAAAGAAGGAGGTTATTATGAACCGTATAACATTAAAATTTCTGCTACTAATCCCAATAATTTAGAAATTTACTCAAAGCTAACAGAGGTTTCGAGGCAATGGAAAGATTTTAGAAATAGAATAGTTAGTATTGTTGATACCAATCCTATTCGTTTAGATAGCACTTTTGCGTATTTAGCATTACCAGATGTTGACCCTAGTAATATGAAAACTCAAAAAATAGAGTTTTTAAATCCAGCTATTACACCACATATAGATTATGTAATTAAGAATACCGAAAAAATCATTATCTTTAATGAAGACCTTACCACTTTTTATAGAGAATATGCCTACGAAAGAAAAGAAAATTATGATACAGTAATTGTCATGTTGCACATTTTTACTATTTTCTTGTTTGTAGGAGCTGTATATTTAATCATTGCAAACTTTATTACACCTATTAATAAAATAGCTCAAAATGCCTCTGTTCTTTCCATGGGCGAAATGGGTAAGAGTATAGATTATGATTTAGAAGACGAGATTGGGGATTTAGTACAAAATATCAACAAATTGACTGATAGCATGGAGAAAATCTCTTTGTTTGCAAGTGATGTTGGTAAAGGTAACTTTAAATCAGAACTCCAAGTACGTGGCGAAAATGACCAATTAGGTTATGCCTTGTTGGGCATGCGGGATAATTTGCAAAAAGTTTATGAAGAAGATAAAAAACGGAATTGGGCAAATGAAGGTATGGCAAAATTTGCAGAAATTTTGCGAAACACTAATCAAGAGGTAACAGAAATTTCTTACAATATTATCTCTAATTTAGTGAAATACTTAGGAGCTAATCAGGGTGGACTGTTTATTTTGCATCAAGTTGGAGACCAGTCTATTTTGAAATTAACAGCTGCGTATGCCTATAACAAGAAAAAATACCTACAAAAAGAAGTACTAGTGGGGCAAGGTTTGTTGGGTCAGGCTGTCTTAGAAAAAAATTCTATCTATCTTACAGAGATTCCTAATAGTTACATTACTATTACGTCTGGTTTGGGCGAAGCCAATCCAAATACCTTATTAATTGTGCCTTTACAAGCTAATAACACAATTTATGGTGTGGTAGAAATAGCCTCGTTTAATCAATTAGCAGACTATCAAATGGATTTTGTGCAAAAACTTTCAGAAAGTATAGCTATTACCTTAGCTACTGTGCAAAGTACAGAACGTAACCGTAAACTATTGGAGGAGTCGCAAATGTTTGCAGAGTTAATGAGGGCACAAGAAGAAGAAATGAGGCAAAACATGGAGGAACTCACAGCTACTCAAGAAGAAATGAGGCGTGTGCAGTTGGAAATCAAAGAAAAAGAACACCAACTCAATCTAATGTTAAACAACACCAACAAAATAATGTTCTCTTTGGACAAACAATTGGTGGTGAGAGTTGCTAATAAACCTGCTGTTGATTTCTTTGGAGAAAGAGGAATACCTGTAAAAACTGGAGCTAATTTCTTAGATAATATGCCAAGTAGTAGCCAACAATTATGGCGAGAGTATCTTGTGAAATCTTTATTGGGTGAGCATGTGCGGCAGTTTTATACTGAAAAAAGTGATACTTATGAGGATATTTTCTTTGAAATACAAGTTTATCCTATTATTAACTATGAAAATGAGTTAGAGGGATTGACCATTTATATAGATAATGTTACACATATACACCCTGTGCGTTGGGAATAGTTAAACAAAATATTATTTATTGTGTTTATTTTAAAATAATGCTGTATTTTTGCAACCTATTTCTTGTTTCTACTCAATTATATAGTTGTCTTATGAATAAAAAACACTTAAAAGAATTTTTAGATAGAAAGGTATTCCAATATAATGACAGATCTTTTATTTCTGAAGACCCCATCAGTATTCCTCATTTCTACTCAAAACTACAAGATATAGAAATTATGGGATTTTTCTCAGCTACTTTTGCATGGGGACATAGAATGGCTGTTATTAAAAAATGTACCAAGTTAGGAGACTTTTTTGACTTTGCTCCACATGACTTCATGCTAAATCACCAGCCTAGTGACCTTAAAAAATTGGAGGGATTTAAACATCGTACCTTTAAGGACATAGATTTATTGTATTTTATAAAATTCTTTAAGAATTATTATCAAAATAATACTACATTAGAAACGGCTTTCAGCCAACACATGAAACCCAATGACCCTACTATAGAAAATGCGTTAATAGGTTTTCATGAGTTATTTGCTAAGACAGAGGATTTACCAGAACGTACAATTAAACATCTTTCAACACCTGCTAGAAGGTCTGCTTGTAAAAGATTATGTATGTATTTGAGATGGATGGTACGCAAAGATAAACAAGGTGTAGATTTAGGTTTGTGGAATAGCATTAAGCCGTCTCAGTTGGTATGTCCATTAGATGTTCATGTCGATAGACATGCAAGAGAATTAGGGCTTATTTATCACCCTAAAACTAACTGGATTGCTGCTTTGGAATTAACAGATAATTTGAGAGAACTCGACCCAGAAGACCCAATTAAGTATGACTTTGCATTATTTGGTATGGGTTTAGAAGCAAAAACCATTATCTAATTTAAATAAATACCTGCTTTAAATGTTTTGTGGTCGTATAAAACACCATCATACATTTGGCAGGTATTTATAGTTTTAAACCATTTGTTTTCAACTTATCATATTAATTAAGGGATTAACAATATATGTCATCTGCTCATAAAAATTTAAGTGTTTTTTCTGAAAAAAACCTTGTAGAAATTGCTGATAAAAAAATTGCTATTGTGGTGGCGGAGTGGAATCACGAAGTTACAGAAAAATTGTACGAAGGTGCATACCAAACTTTGTTGCGTTATGGAGCAAAACCCGAAAATATTTATCGCAAAGATGTACCCGGTAGTTTTGAATTGACATTAGGTAGTCAATTCTGTGCTAAACAAGGCTACATAGATGCTGTCATTGCGTTAGGCTGTGTGATACAAGGCGAAACTCGCCATTTTGATTTTATTTGTGATGCCGTAGCCAAAGGTATTACAGACGTTTCTCTTAAGTACAACAAACCTATCATATTTGGTGTACTTACGCCCAATACTTTAGAACAAGCATTGGACAGGGCAGGAGGTAAGCATGGTAACAAAGGTGATGAAGCTGCGGTTACAGCTATTAAGATGCTGGCTTTGAAAGAAGAAATACAAGCAGATGCAGAAGAAATGCCTTACTAAAATACTTTTAACAAAAAAGAACCTATAAGACCTATCAAAATCTTATAGGTTTTTAGTTTACTGCACATTTTTAAATAAATTGGGTACTTGTCCATACACAGGAAGTTTTCCGTCCCATTTCTCTATATACATTTTCTGCAAAATAGCTGGTGTAAGGCTGGCACTTTGTAGTTTATTCGCATTAGACTCTGCCTCTGCACGAATCCGCAAGGCTTCTGCTTCACCTTTGGCTTCTTCTATTTTCTTTTGGGCTTCCGCAATTACCCGTTGCTTTTCGTTTTCTGCACGAATAGCATCTTGTACCGCCTTGATTTTTGAATTTACGGCATCTTCTAAAGATTGTGGCATACGCACTTTCCCAATAATACCTACTTGGGCAATGGCAAAACCTGCATGTTCCATTTCTTTATCTAATGCTAATCGTACCTGACTCTCATATTCAGCTCTTTTAGATACCATATCTTCTGCTGTATAACCAGAGGCTGCTTGGTTGTAGGCATTACGTATCAAAGTTCTAATGAACTCATCAGTAATTTGTGGTAAGGTTTTACGATATTTTTGGAAAATTTCGGGTACTTTCGTAGGTATAACGGTGTAATCTAAACCCACATCAAAAGAAATACTCATGCCGTCTTTGGTAGTTACTGTAAACTCGTCATTACGAGGGCTGTCTTCTGTGGGGCTGGCTGTCCAAACTTTATGCTGAACAAAAGTTGGGAATTCATGGATTTGTGTGCTAAGAGGGTTGTACCAAACAATGCCTGTAACTTCGGCAATGTCTTGCACACCTTTTTCAGAACCGTATAAATTGACCTTAATGCCCACATGTCCCGCATCTATACGGGTACAACTAGTTTGGTAAGCCAATGGGCTTACTAAACCAATTAATAATAGATAATGAAGAAGTGGCTTTTTCATGTTGAAGGTAAATGTTTTTACCAAAGTTAAAAAAATTGGTGTAAAAACAAAATAAAATAAGGCTTTTTGCGGAAATTTGGCAGCAGTTACACTTTAACCACTAAACTACCATGCAATCGGCGGAGATACCAGAAAAAATATTGCAACAGTTAGAAAAATTGGAGCAAAAATATGAAAGTATGGGGCAGGACTTGTCTTCTTACTTAGACGGATTGTTATATGCCAACTACTTGACTTATTGGGACTATGTGCATTTGGACACTTTGCTAAGTTTGCAAAACCCTAAAACAGATTTCCCAGACGAGAATATTTTTATTACTTACCACCAAATTACAGAACTGTACTTTAAATTGGTACTTTCAGAAATTCATCAGATAGGGAAACATCTTGCCATTACAGAGGAGTTTTTTGTGGCACGCCTCAAAAGGGTAATCAACTATATGAAACAGTTAGTTGGCTCATTTTCTATTATGATAGAAGGCATGGACGTGGAGCAGTTCTTGAAATTTCGTATGTCTTTATTGCCTGCAAGTGGTTTTCAGTCGGCACAGTTTCGTATGATAGAAATAGTTTCTACGGATTTTCGCCACTTGACGAGCCATGACTTCAAACGCCAAATAGATACACATACGACCATAGAAGAAATGTATCATAATTTGTATTGGAAACAAGGAGCTACAGAATTGGCAACAGGCAAAAAAACATTGACTTTGAGACAATTTGAGGCAAAATATACTTCACAACTCATTAAGTTAGCCTACGATTTTCAACATATTAATCTTTGGCGTATTTACAAGTACCATTTCAAGGACTCAACCACTATCCCAACTTTGTTAAGAGAATATGATGCCTTGATGAACATAGATTGGTGTTTGGCACATTACAGTTCGGCAGTGCGGTATTTACAAAGAGAAACTGCCGATATAGCAGCTACAGGTGGTACAAATTGGCAAAAATACTTGCCACCACGTTTCCAAAGGCAAATTTTTTACCCCGAATTGTGGACAGAAGACGAAAAAGAAGAATGGGGAAAAAATTGGGTGGTACAACAGTTAGGCAAGATAAAAAAATAATAGTTTGATTTCCTTTACATTACTATCAAGAAAATAGGGTAGGGGAGAGGTTATTTTAAAACAATGAAAGCATAAGCCCTCAAAGATTATTTTACAGATTTTAACAAAAAAAATTGAGGGCTTTATTTTGTTTGTAAAAAGTTTACTACTTTTGAACTATTAAAGTCTTGAACAAAGGCATTGAAGTTTTTAACACAAAAGCACATTCTTTAACTTATTCAGCTTACTCAAATGAAGTTTTACTACCTTGATACAAAATTTACTTCAGGACGTTACAAAGGTCAAACCTTAGAGGAGGTATTCGAAAAGGATCCAGAATACATAGAAAATACTTTATTAGAAGATGATAACTTTTTGATTACCGAAGAAGTATTAGACGAGTTACAGGGTGTGAACCCTAACTTTAGTTTTTCTGATGAAGCTATTGGTCGTAGAGATAGCAAAGAAAAACAATTCGATGCTAACAACGATGATGGTGATGACGAATTCGATAACGAGTTTGATGACCGTTATATCGATGATGATGATTTCGGTTTTGACGAAGAAGGCTTTGAAATCGAAGACATTGATGAAGAAGATTTGGACGACTTAGACGAGTTGTACGAAGAAGACGAGTACGAAGAAGAATATGACGATTTCGAGGACTTTGGAGGTGGGGACTCTTCTTGGGATAACTACTAATAGAAATTTACACCAACAAACTAAAAGGTTTTAAAAGTAATCTTACTTTAAAACCTTTTTTTTATTTTTATGCCTTTACACCTATTTTGGATTTATGAAAAAGAAACCTCTGATTTTAGTTTCTAATGATGACGGCATTACTGCCAAAGGCATAGCCACTTTAGTAGAGATTGTGAGTGAATTAGGTGATGTAATTGTGGTTGCTCCTAACAAACCGCAGTCTGGTATGGGACACGCCATTACGATTCACGAACCACTGAAAATTTACCGTTCTACTATCTTCCCACACCTCAAAGAAGTGTACGAAGCCTCTGGTACGCCTGCCGATTGTGTAAAATTAGCCAAACATTATGTTTTACATGGCAATGCTCCCGATTTGGTCGTAAGTGGTATCAATCATGGTAGCAATACCTCCATTAGTATTTTATACTCTGGTACTATGTCGGCTGCTATTGAAGGGGCTATTGAGGGGATTCCTGCTATTGGCTTCTCTCTGTGTGATTATGGGGCAGATGCAGATTTTTCGCATACGAAGCCTTATATCAAAAAAATTATAGAAAATGTCTTGGCAAAAGGTTTGCCACAAGGTACGGCATTGAATGTAAACATTCCTGCCAAGCATAGCCACACAGCTATTAAAGGTATTAAGATATGCAGACAAGCAAAAGCCTATTGGAAAGAGGAGTTTGATGAAAGAACTGACCCCTATAACCGCAAATATTTGTGGCTTACAGGTAAGTTTGTGAATAATGACCATGGTGAGGATACAGACGAGTGGGCAATAGCTAACGGGTATGTGTCTATTGTGCCTTGTGTTTTTGACCTTACAGCACACCATTTTATCAGTACTATGAATGAATGGGGAATGTAGATTGTTAATGAGTAATTTAAGTTATTCCCGAAACTACATAGCAATATATTGAGTATCTAAATAGTAATGGGGAAAATAAAAGCCACAAGAATAGCTTGTGACTTTTATTTTTTGTAAAGAAGTTAAAGAATTTGGGTATGATTAAAAATTATATCTGAAAGCTAAGCCCCCAATGCCTCTTACATAAAAAGGGTCATCTACTAATTCCAAAAAAAGACCTGTTTCAGCAGCTATAGCCAACGGAATTTCAGTGAAATTATACTCTAAACCTACCAAAAAATCTGCTCCTAAATCAGTATCATTGTATTCACGCCACTCGTTTTTACTGTATTTGTACTTATAAGAGTGGCTTACAAACTGACCACCTAAAGCTAAATACCAATCCAAGCCCTTTACACTTTTTATTTGACGTTGAATGACATAATGTAGTTGTAAGGCAAAGGCATTGCCGTTGTAATCGTCATAGCCATAATACTTATTACCCCAACGTCCCCAATAAGCCCTACCAAAGTTTAACTCTAATGCATCTTTTGAGAAGTATTTTTTAATAGAAATGCCTGTAGGTTCTCCCAAACGTAAACCAATACCCCAATCTTTCTTTTGAGCCATAGCACAAGTGGCTAAGAACAAAAAGCAATGAATTAAAAATAGCTTTTTCATAAAGTATTAACGTTAAATAAGTGTTATATTTTACAAATATTTACAAAAAAAATATTTATTAGCAAATTGACTAATTATTTTTAATATTCTGCTGTTGTAACCAATGTACCCACTTCTTCGCCTTGTACGATTTTTGCCAAGTTACCTTCTAAGTTCATGTCAAATACAATGATAGGCAAGTTATTTTCTTGGCACAATGTAAATGCCGTCATGTCCATGATATTTAAACCTTTGCTGTAGGCTTCTTTGAAAGACAAGTTTTTATACCTTTCTGCGTGTGGGTCTTTTTCTGGGTCTGCTGTGTAGATACCATCAACTCTTGTGCCTTTCAATACCACTTCTGCCTCTACTTCTATGGCTCTCAGGCTGGCTGTAGAGTCCGTAGTGAAGTAAGGATTACCAATACCTGCCCCAAAGATAACAATACGTCCTTTTTCTAAATGGCGAATAGCCCGTCTGCGAATAAACGGCTCACAAACTTGGTTAATAGCAATACCCGACATCAAACGAGTATAAAGCCCCATGTTTTCTAAGGCACTTTGCAACGCCATACTGTTAATAAGTGTAGCCAACATTCCCATATAGTCACCTTGTACTCTTTCTACGCCTAAGGCTTCGGCTTCTGCTCCTCTGAAAATGTTTCCTCCGCCAATTACAATCGCAATTTGAACACCTTTGGCAGCCACACTCTTTATTTCACGAGCATATTGGTTGAGGCGTTGTGGGTCTATCCCCGTTTTTTTATCTCCCATAAGAGATTCTCCACTGAGTTTCAGTAGGATTCTTTTGTATTTCATTGAATTATGAATAAAAATAGATGAATAGAATAATTACGTAGTATAGTTTCAGCTTGTGTAACTCTTTATTTTACAAAAAATCGCAATTTTTTGTAAAATAAAGAGTGTTATAGACAAAAAAACTCTGTAAAGATAGTTTTACAGAGTCGAAATAGTTATAAAGTATTGTTTAGCAAATTAAGTTGCAAAGCCTTTTTAAAGTAGCTGGTGGCAGTAGTGTCTTTTACTGCTGCTAAATGCTTTTCATTATGGCAATCTGTGCCAATAAAATCTACCATTTTCTCATTGATAAGCCTTTCTGCTATCATTTTTGAAGGTTTTGAATAATAGCCAATCAAAGAACTCACGTTGATTTGGAATAAGCAACCTTTTTCTTTGAGAGTATAAAGGGTGTCGAAATTTTCAAAAAGATATACGTACCTTTCTGGGTGAGCCAATATAGGTCTGTAACCTTGTGATTGTAACATAAAAATAACCTGTGTCGTGTAGGGAGAAGAGTTCATGTAAGATGTTTCGAATAAAACATACTTTTTTTCTCCAAAACACAGCAAAGGGTCTTTGTTTTTTAATTTTTCAATAAAAGACTCGTCCAAATAATATTCGGCAGCAGCCTCTAAGCTAATTGGCAACTGTAATTCTTTTACAATATCTCTCAATTTATCTAACTTATCATGGATAATTTCTGGTGTGTTTCTATAAAAATCACCCATGATGTGTGGAGTTATCACCATTTTCTTGTAGCCCATCTTCACAAATTCTGTCAATATCCCTACGGATTGTTCGTAAGTTGTTACGCCATCGTCTATACCGGGGAGGAGGTGTGAGTGCATATCTACAGTCAATGTAGGCACATCTTTGTATTCCTCCGTTTTACGTTTGAATAATGATGAAAAAACTTTTGTTATCATAGTAGTTAGCGTATTGCAGTGTTAATTATGGACTTTAACGAAACTTTTAGAGAATAGTATTTATTTTTTATCACTTTTACTCATTTTACTTGAAATCCACTCTATTAATTTCTTCCAATAGGTTTGGATACGATTGGTTACTACTGCTCGTTTACTTTCATCATAGTAGTAGCCTCCATACCCATAGCCGTATCCATAGCCGTAACCATACCCATAGCCGTAACCATAGGAAGTGCTTGAGCTTACAGAGTTCAAAATTACAGATAATTTTGTAAAATTGTTGGCTGTTATTAATCTATTTACATTGAAAGCAAACATTCTTCTTGAGTAATCCGCACGTAAAATATATAGAGGAATATCCACATGCTTCATTACTATCATTGCGTCAGTTACAAGTCCAATTGGAGGTGTATCCAATATAACAATATCATACATACTTCGTAGCTGATTGACTAAATCCAAAAACTCTGGCGACATTAATAGTTCGGCAGGATTTGGAGGATGAGGACCTGCTGTAATATATTGTAGAGTATTGATAGGAGATTGCTTAATAGTTTCTTCTAAGGTAGATTTACCTATCAATAATGTACTCATGCCTTTTTCATTAGCATCATCAAAAGCCAAATGAATTTTGGGCTTACGCATATCTAAGTCCAAAATAACCACTTTTTTGCCTGCTACTGCGATAATACCAGCCAAATTTAGTGCCACAAAGGTTTTTCCCTCACCACTAATTGTAGAGGTTACAGACATGACTTGCTTTCGTTGGCTTGTTCCGATAAACTCTATAGCTGTCCGTACTGTACGCATAGCTTCGCTGATAGCTGATTTTGGGTTATTATCCACTACCAACCTTGATACAGACATAGCTTCTTTGGTATATTGTGGAATGACACCCAAAATAGGAGCTATGGTAACTCTTTCTAACTCTTTGAGGTTTGTAATTTTATCTTGTAAGAAATAACGAATAAAGACGTAAATAATAGATAGCACCAACCCTGCCACTGCTCCCCAAGCATAAATTCGCCAACGAATAGGTGCTATAGGAATTTCTGGCACTTCCGCAGGAGCTAATACTTGGAAATTGGCAACTGTTCCTGCTTCTGAGATACCTACATCTATGATTTTATTGAGTAAGGCATTATAAATATTTTGATAATTGTCATAATAACGCAATAATTTTCGCAATTCATAATCTATCCCTGATTCGGTAGATATTTGTCCCTCTAATTTTGTAATTTCTTTGCTAATCACAAAGAGTTTTTCATAAAGTTCTGTTCTATTGAAACTAATGAGCCTAAATAGGTCTTCTTTTATTTTTTCAATATTTTCCTTGCGTTGGATATAAGCCAATGTTTTTTCTGTTTGTCCTTTTAGGAGCCGTTTTCTATCTTTTTCCATTTCGTCTATTTTAGATAGCATATCTCCTACTTGTTGGTCTTGTATAGCCCTACGTGCTAAGGTAGCAGTTAAAAAGTAACTCGAATCTAAAGCTATTAGCTCTGAAATTTCTCTGTATGTTTTAATTTCATTGTCGATTTTAAACCTATCTTCTTGTAGTTTACGAATACTCCCCAATATTTGGTCTAAAGCTGACTTTTGGGCATCAGCATCTACAATATTATTAGCACGTTTGTAGTCTTCTATCTGTTTTTCATAATCTACCACTAACTTGTAAGTCGTGTCTAATTGTTGGTTGAGATACTCGGCTGTTTGTTTATTAACTTGGTTGCGGTAGGCTACATTTTTTTTCAGATAGACATTAATGACTTCATTCACAATAGCTGTTGCTTTATAGGCATTAGCATCTTTGAACGAAATACGAATGGTTTTAGCTTTTAAATTTTCTACCATTACCATTAATCTTTCTGCCAAATATTGCTGTAAAGCTGCTTGATTATAGACCACAAAATAAAACTTGCCACCACCAATGATATTATTGAGGTTATGACTGGCTTCTATTTTTACCTTAAAATGTGGCAAATTGATAGTTTGCCCAAATCTATAGACCTCGCTAAATACTTCTTCCCCATATTCATAGTGAAGTTCGAATGTAGATGCGTTGAGTATATCTACAAAAATTTTTTGTCCATAAAATTTGGGGTTCTTTATTTCATGAACAACTTTGAAGGGTGCATTACCAAATCTTTCCTCGTCATTGATACGACCTTGTGAAAAATAGCCTACTTCTAATTCCAAATTGCTCATTACATCTGAAAAAACGACATTGGAACGTATAAACTCCAACTCTCCGTCTAAGTAATCAGAAAGATTAGTATCATCTTTAAAAATACCTAAATTAAGAATGGCAGCTGTGCCTTTAGGTTCTAATTTGATAAGTGCGGTAGATTCGTAAGTAGGTTTGGTATAACGCAAATACAAATATGCTGCACCTAATGTCATTAAGATAATTAGGATAATCAAAGGAATACTTTTTTGTAAAATAATGACGAGTTTAACAACGTCAAAATCTGACAAAAAATCACTTTCTTCTTCTTCTACAAGGGCTATTTTGGTGCTTTCTTTCATAAGTAGTAAGGTAGAGTGGACAAATCAACAGTAATACTCATCTCACAATGTCCAATAAGTTTTATTTGCTAAGGGCTATACTTAGTGTAACAACAGATATAATGGTACTAAGGATTGTACCAACAGTACCAATGACACCACTAACATCTTGTAGGGTTTCTTGGCGATAGATGCGTCTGCGAGGTTCTATGTAAATAATATCGCCAGGTTCTACACGCAAATTGGCAGCTTTTACACCTTCCCAAGTTGTTAGGTTGATTACTTGTATTTCTGGTTTCGTCATAATATTGCGAATAAGGCGAATATTATCTCCTCTTGCAGCAATTCCTAAGTTACCAGCCATAGAAACAGCTTCTATCAAGCTTACATTTTCATTTTCTAAGGGTAAAATACGATTGCCCAATGCTCCTAATACTACTATTCGTCTATTTAATAAACGACTAATAGCATATACATCTTTATAATGTTGGGCGTATGTTTTACTAATGAGGCTATCTACTTGGTAAATAGCTAAACCGTCAACTTTCAACTCTCCAACAATAGGCATGAAAATACTACCTTTTTCATTGACCATATAGCGAGGAAACGCAAATTGCATCGTGCTGGCTTGCACTGTACTCTGCGCATTAACATTCATATTGTTCAAGCCACCAATCATAGCACCACCACTCATCGCCAAAGACATATTTTGTTGTTGACGAGCTAACTGTTCAGGTGTATATTTGAGTTCTCCATTAGGGTCTAAGAGCATTTCTCCTTTGTTTGTAAAAATGCTGATACCTAAATAGTCAAATTTGCGTACAATATAGTTTTTTTCGGCAGAAGACAATGCACCTGAAAATTTAGCATTATCCATATCTCCGTCTGTTTTAAATAAGATACTACTTTTGTAAGCTCCACAACTACTTAGAAGCCCAACAAAAAGACAAGCATATATACAATGGAATAAAAATCTCTGTGTCAATTTCTGTAGTGGTTTAAAAAAATAAAACAATAGTAAAGCCAAATTTCATATAAAATTGCTAATAAATGGCATTATAAAGGTAATAAAATCTACTTTGAATTTCAAAGTAAACATAGCAAAAAATAAAAAAGGTCAATAGATTTTTTCTAAAAAATATATTGAAAGGCGAAAAAATAAAATGAAAAATATACAAGTACTTGATTTACAGTTAAAAACAAAAAAGCTAGTTATTTCAAAATAACTAACTTTTTTGTTACTTATTAAGGAGTTTAATCCTCTTTCAAGACATAACCCATACCAACAACCGTGTGTAGTAGCTTTTGTGAAAAGTCTTTGTCTATCTTTTTACGTAAATAGTTGATATAAACCTCTATCACATTAGTTCCTGTATCAAAATCAATGTCCCAAACTTTTTCAGAAATATCCATTTTAGATAATACTTTTCCCTTATTCAGTAATAAGTATTCCAATAAAGTGTATTCTCTGTGGGTAAGGTCTATTTTTTTGCCCCCTCTGGTTACCGTTTTGGCATCTCTGTCCATCAACAAGTCAGCTATTTGCAAGACGTTAATTTTTACGGCATGTTGGAAGTGTTGTATGCGTTTGGTTAAAGACTTAATACGCATCAATAATTCTCTAAACTCAAAAGGTTTTGGTAAATAGTCATCTGCTCCACTATCAAAACCAGCTTCTTTGTCTTCTATGCTGTCTAAGGCAGTGAGCATCATAATAGGCACATCAGGGTTTTTCTTTCGAATTAAGGTGCAAAGTTCAAAGCCGTTGATATGAGGCAAATTGACATCAAGAATAATTGCATCATATTTGTGCATAGCTACCAGCCGTTTCCCTTCTAAGCCGTCTGCTGCTGTTTCTACTTGGTAGCCCTCTTGTAATAAGCCTTTTTTAATAAATTGAGAAAGTTTTTCCTCGTCTTCTACTAACAATATTTTAATGGCACTCATAGTTGCTTATGTTTATTAGTTGAGTGTAATGCTGAGTAAGGCAGCTTGAATGATTGTTAATAGGAGCATCAACTTATCTATAACAGCTTCACTCTAATTACTGCCTAAAAGTAATAACAAGTGTGTATTTTACAATAAGTTTATAGTTAGTTCGTAATTAGAAAAGCTATAGGTTATATTTAAGTTTTTATTAAGCTAAATATATGCTTGCCTTTCGAGGAATAGTTTTTATTACGAAAATGTAGAACAATAGAGATGATGAATAATTCTATAGAATCCTCTCCAAATAGAGAGGGTAGGGTGGGGGCATACCAAAAAATTATTCACAAACTTTACTGATTAAACAATCAGCTTTTATCTTTATATTTGACCATTCACCGAAAAACATTCTCCAAAATGATACAGAACTTTAAGGATTTTTTGACCAACACAGATTGGAAACAACTTTTGGCTACAGTAGAGTGGCAAGAGTTAAGTAAACAAGCTGCTTTGTATGCAGAGGAAGGTATAGATAAACTGAAACAAACGGTACAGGAAACCTTAGACAAATTTAGTGATGTGCAGGTGGTGGTGTATCGAGGCTATGGTTCGGACAAAGTGGTATATTTAAAAGGTAGAGTTTTGAAGTCTAAAAAAGTAACTTTGCCTACCGAACAAGACAGCACTCTCTTAAATATGCTGAATATGTATAAAAGAATAGAGAGTGATGAAATTCCAGAGGCTGTATTGGAAATCCGTTTTCAGGGCGTAAATACAATGCTCATTTCTGACCATGAGGGGTATTTTGATTTAGAATTGACTCCTAATAATCCTTTACAAGTCTTACCTCATACAGAATCTTTTGAGGTAAGGCTACAAACTTCGCCAATCGGACAGGTTTCTGAACCTATTATAGAGCAAGGTAAAATTTTTGTACCTCCTGCCGAAGCCGAATTTGGAATTATCAGTGATATAGACGATACAATCATAGAAACTTCTGCAACAGACGTATTGAAAATGTTGCAAAATACCTTTACTAAAAATGCCTTAACCAGAGTACCATTTAGTGGGGTGCGTAGTTTTTATAGAGCTTTGCAACAAGGCAGCACAGGCAATAACCATAATCCAATATTTTATGTATCCAGCAGTCCTTGGAATTTATATGACTTTTTGGTGCATCTTATAGACGTACACGATTTGCCCGAAGGCGTATTTTGTTTGCGAGATTATGGCATAGATAAAAATAAAATGGCGGTGTCTGCACATGGCGAACACAAAATCAATGAAATAACCAAAATTTTGAATACTTATCCAAATCTTCCATTCATTTTAATAGGGGATAGTGGGCAGCAAGACGCACCCAGCTACCGCAAAATAGCGGAGCTATTTCCAGATAGAATTTTGGCTATTTATATTAGGGACATCAAGAACCCAGAAAGATTGATGTTTGTCAATGATGTTTACAAAGATTTTTATGGTAGCAAAACGCAGGTATTAGTTATGCAAGAAACCGTAGAGGCTGCCCGTCATGCTGTAATGAATGGTTGGATACAACCACAGGCTTTGCAGAATTTTGAAGAGTAAGGGAATTTCATTTATAGATAATGTTGTTTTTACTTGCTAAGAGCTATTTTACTAATAGTATAAATAAAAAAAGGACTACTAAGTGTAGCCCTTTTTTTATTTAGTTTTTCACAAACTTCTTAACTGTACGATTTCCATTTTGATTGAACTCTATCATGTATAAACCACTCAAGAATTCTGTTGTATTGATGGTGAAGCGTAAGTAATTTTCATCTTTATCAACATACTGAGTATGTATTTTACGTCCCATCATGTCATAGATAATAATATCCACTTGTCCTGCATTTACGTTGTTCAATTCAACTTGTAAAATATCTTTTACAGGATTAGGATATAGAGCTATATCATCTGTAGTATTTACAAGTTTCTCAACACGTCCTAATGAAGAACTTGATTGGCGAGTAAAAATTGTAGTTATTTCTGCTGCTGTTAATACTCTGTTATAGATACGAATATCGTCCATTTTTCCACTGATACTCGTTTTACCTGTACTATAACCTAGCATTAAATTATCTTCATCAGTTGTTGTGTCATAGCTGATTTCTTGAGTTGAAATAAGTTGGTTATTTATATAGAAATTAGTACTATATTTATCACTAGTAACAGTGATATGATACCAACCTTGTCCATCAGGCATTAAAATTGGAGCTATTCCTACTATTGATTGAGCAGAGAAATAATAACCAGAGAAATTAAGTGCTGTTAAATAAGAACCATTAAAGTAACCCAGTAATTTATACTGAGAACCTTTAGTAATTAAAGGCACCCAACCTTGTCCACCACCACTTTGTGCTTGGAACCAACCTGATAAGCTAATAGCTCTTGTTGGTGATGTAAGAGTACTAGATGAACTAGCCGTCATATAACTGCCTGTACCACTAAAGAAATAAGCTGAATTAGCTGCATTTTGTTTATCTGTAGTTAGCGAAACACCTTGACCTATACTTAGGTGATTATTGTTTCCACTGCCGTCTGTTGCATCTCCATTGAAACGGTAACAAGCTACTATCCCGTTATCACTACAAGTATTAGGAGCAGGATTACCAAAATCTGCTCGTATTCTAAATTCTTGTCCACCCATTACTCTTGCAGGCGTAACACCAACATTAGATTGTTTCATGCTCAAAATAAATTCTCGACCATTAGCAGGATTATTATACCACTGAAAATTAACCTTTAAGTACGCCATTTGTTGTGGGGCTAATGTTAGGTTATAGATAGAAGAAGTATGGTTAGTTAATTCTATCAAACTTTGAGTAGGGTGATTAGTTACATTTAGCCCTCCACCTGTCCAAGTACCATAGACATTATTATGAGTAATATCTACAAAGGCTTTTCCATAGTTGAAATATGAATCGGCTTGTTGGTTAGCAGGCGTTGTAAAATCTAAACGAATGGTAATTGGTGAAGATGTTGGATTACTGATAGCTATAACAGAAGTATTATCACCTGTAGAACCACCAACACCTTGCATATATAAGTTTCTCCAAATTACATTATTGTTTAATGTTGCATGCATATAAGCTTCTTCATATTCATCGCAAGTGTTTGGATGCTCAAAGAAACGAATACCATTTGCACAGCACGTATTTGATGGGTTTTGCGAAATAGTAGCAAATAAACAGTAGTGATTAGCCTTAAATGGTGAACAAATAAATGGTGTTATATCTGGGGCTTGCCAAGGAATTTCAAGAATAATCTCTTGGTTAGGGGCTACAGCAGGAAAGTCATAAGCACCATAAGAATCCCATTGTAATGCTGGCGGAAATGTTCTAAATGAGGGTGTGTAAGTGATATTATTAATAACATTACCTTGCAACACTCGAGGGGCTTGGTAAGATGTATTCCATAACAATTCCCCTCCTAATCTTTTACCACATTCTTTATAAGTTGAATCTACAAAATCCCTAGGCCATGACAATGATGTAATAGGTCTTACAAAAAACGCACTCAATTTACCCGCAGCAGCTACTTGACCTCTATTACGAATACGCACATACACATAGTTCATTTGATTAGGGATTGGGTTTTGAGGGTCTAAACCAAAATCTCGGCTATTACGTACCCAAATATCTGGACTGTGCCAAATTTCTTGCCCTGTTAGTGTTCCATCTTCTACACCTGTGTCATCATCAGTATCTTTTGCCCAAAGGTCAGCTATTGGGTTTACATTTACTCTACACTTGTTGCTTACTATAGATTCACAACCAGTAGCATCTGTAACCTGTACTTCATATTCCAGATAGTCTATGTCATTATTTTCGTGGGCATTACAAACTCCTATAATACTAACTGGTAATAGCACATTAGCAGGTTGGTTAGCAACAGTAGGGAGTGTGCTGGTCTGAACACTGCCGTTTTTCTTATGAGCATAAACCGTAGTTTGGTAACTAAATGGAGCTGTACCTGTAAAAGTAGCAGGTAATGTGCCAGACTGATTGACTGCCAAAGACAATAAAGGAGTAGGGCAGTTAATAGTAGCCGTAGGTACTTCATTTACTACCAAAGTAACAGGCGAAGGTAAATTGACCCCGCCACAGTTGGCTGTACTGCTAGACGATAAAGCAGTCATGCTATATACTACAGAATTACCTGCAAGACTACTTGTAGGAATAGTAGCTATATAAGGATTATTTGATGTAGTAATGGGCGAAGCACTAAGGGCTGGTATAGTAAAAGTCCAAGGGGCTGCACCACCTGTAAAGTTTACCGTTAAACTAGCATTGCTGCCGCGACAAACGGGGCTTGTTACGGACATGGTAGCACCTAAAGGACTACCAGCTAATATAAATATAAACCCTTTACCTTTAGGACAGGCATTGGCTTTGGGCGTATTTTTATCAACAAAATCAACTACTTGAATAATAATTTGTTGATTATAAGAAACAATAGGCAAAGTATAATTAACAGTAGCGTAACCATTGGAAAAGTTTACATTTGAAATAGTAGTACTTGTATTAGTTACATTATTGCTAATAACAAGGTCGTATGAGCCTGATGCAAGTGGGGCACCAGCAACTGGAAATATTTGTAATTGAACACTTGTACCACCACACTGATTAGGAAGGGCGGTAATATAAATGGACTCTTCTATTTTCTTTATCATTACTCCATTGCCAATAGTATAAGGGTTAAGAGAAACAGCACGCAAAAAATAAGAGGTATTGTAACTAAAAGGAGGTGTAGGCATAAGCACATCTACATACCCTTCTACCAAATTTGCTGTATTGGTAGTGCGTACAGGAGGTGCTACATTAGTAAGCAGTTGTTGAGTAGGATTTAAACTTACTACATTATTATTAACGTCGGTAGTGTTAAACCCTGTGTTATCTGCAAATTGTACTCTTATATCATTATCAGACACTTGCATAGCACCTTGTCCTTCTATCTTAAAATGTACCCGCACTACTGAGTTATCACAATAGATATTTGGAGCAGTAGGGATAGTGGTGGTCATAGACAGACAGTGAGCTACTAAAGGTGTACTATAATTAGCAGAAAAATAATAGTTAGGGAAAATATTATTGCCTCTGGCAAATTCATCTGTAATTAAAGGGGTTATATTGATGCCAGCCCAGTCAATGGTGGGTGTGGCACTACTTGCATTATTAATAGAAGATAAGTTCATAGAACCAGAAGTTCCATTTGCCTCTCCTACTTGAAAAACAATCCTATCATTATAAGTAAGTTTCAAAGCCCCTCTACCTAACGCTGCTCCAATAGTACAAGTATATGAAGACAATAAGGTGGGATACATAGGGTTAACTGTTACATCGAAACGATATAGGTAGATAGTACGAACACTACTACTAATCATTTTTTCAGTAGTGATATAAATAAAATTACCTTGTTGAGAAAAAGCTGTTCCCACAATACTTTCTCCATTCATAACACTACTAGGTGACATTTCTATTTTTCTTCTATAAGTGATATTTCCTGTTGCATTATCAAAATCATGCAAAACGAAGAATTTAATATAAGGATTAGGTGCTGCAAATTCATCTAAACGTTGAATAATTAAATTACTTGTAGGAGCAACAATAAAATCAGCTATGTTTATTGTTGATACAGGAGCAGCAATTGTAGATATAGATATGTTTGATTGAACACCTATATCATCAACTCCTTTTTCATTAAGTAAATATGATGTAAATGTTAAATCAGACAAGCCAAAATTATTACTAACTGCCCCTACTCCAATTAACCAAGAGTCTCTATTGTTTTGATGTAATGCTGTTGTTACGCCTTTTGTGACTATTTGATTTGGTATTAATGGTGTTTGGTAAGAATACTCTTGTAGACTAATATTCTTGGCTATTAGAGTATTAGTTTGAGCATCTAATATTGAATACCTTAAGCCCGTTCCAAAAAAGGTATTAGTATAGCCATGCTTTATTGAATAGGGAGAAAATATATAATGATAACGACAGCTACGTGGCAGTGGTATCACTAAATTCTGTTGGTCTTTTTGATACCAATTAAAAGGGCTATTAGAAACCCCACTAGGTGTGGGAAAAGCCATCTCATTAGACCCTACAATAGGTTGTCCACTACTATTATATAAGGTATGATCAAATTGTAAAGGGAATGTACCTCCACCAATTTGCCCACCACCTCTATTATTATTTACATAAAATAACACATTACCATATCTATCTGAAAATGGTACAATATTACCTTTTTCTTGAAAAAATGGTAAATTAACTATACTTCCCATGTCTATCTCCCCATTAGGTTGTATAGTGGCTCTTCTATTGGTAACAGGAGGGCTTGTTAAAGGCCATGTATTATTTGAAAACGACCAATTACTAGCCTCTTTCTGTGCATATCCCTCCATTACCCCTAAAAACAAGGTAAGAACAAGAAGGAATCTTAAATAAAATAAATTTTGCATATTGAAAATATTACGTTTGTAAAAAAACGTTGCAAAGGTAATATTTTTTTGCTTTGATATAAAAATATCATAGATTAATTTTTTATCTTAAATAAATTATATATATGTATAGCTATGTTTAAACATATAGGTTGCATTAAAAGCCTTAAAAATACTCTAATTATTTGTAGTGCTATGTGGTGTGTTTAAGTGAAAAAGGTTAATAATATAAATTTTTAAACAAAAATACAAGTAATAATTATGCTAATTATACCAAAATGAGCTTTAAAACTAATCAAACTACTCCTATAGTAGTAGGTTACTCCCACTTAAGAGGAGATTACATTTTGTGCTACATAATTTATATTAATTACTTACTACGTAATAACTCCTTTCGCATTTTACTCAAAAACTCAGGTGTAACACCTATGAAAGATGCAATTTGCTTTTGGGGCAAAGTGTAAATCAGTGTAGGGTATTGCTTACAAAAATTCTCATACCTTTGTTGTGCTGTCAGGCTCAGTGTATCTAACACTCGTCTGCGTGCCGTAACCAATGCCTTTTCGGTAATAATCCTAAAAAATCTCTCAAAGGCAGGAACTTCTACAAACAACTGTTCTTGGGCTGTACGTGGCAACAGTAATACTTCGGTAGCTTCCACCGCATCTATGCTCAAGGTTGCAGGCTGCTGCGTTATCAAACTATACATATCGGCTATCCACCAATCTTTGGGGGCAAACTGTAAAATATGTTCAAACCCATTGTGGTCTATGGTATATGCCCGCAAACAACCACTCATAATAAAGGCAGAAGACTTACAAATTTCGCCCTCGTATAACAATATTTGCTTCTTTTTGAGGCTTTTAGTTTGGAGTATATCTAAAAAGTAGGTTTGTTCTTCAGGAGTCAAACGAATATGTTTACTCACATTGGCAATGATAGGGTGCATAGGTAGAATCAAGATTAAAAAACAGTGCTAATTAGCGTAATTCGTGTTTTCTGCGTTGCTTTATGAAGAAAGCATAAAAAAAGATGTAATCTTTTAAAAAAGATTACATCTTTAAAAATAACTATTTTGAGGAAAATATAACGCAAATAGCAAAGTTTATAGTTTACGTTTTACTTCTTTTTGTTCAAATACCTCAATGGTATCTCCTACACGAATATCGTTAAAGTTTTTCAAGCCTAAACCGCAATCAAAACCAGAACGGACTTCGTTTACGTCATCTTTGAAACGTTTTAAGCTGGCTAATTCGCCGCCGCCTTCGTTACCACCAAAGACCACAATACCATCTCTCACGATACGTATGCGAGAAGTACGTTTGATGTAGCCGTCTGTAACCATACAACCTGCTATCGTACCCACTTTACTAATCTTGAATACATCACGGATTTCTACGTTACCTACTATGTTTTCTTCCATAGTCGGAGCTAACATACCTTCCATTGCATCACGAACCTCATTGATAGCGTCATAGATGATAGAGTACAATCTCACATCAACTTCCTCCTTATCTACCAACTTACGAGCATTGGCAGAAGGACGTACTTGGAAACCAATGATGATAGCATCAGAAGCTGCTGCTAATAATACATCAGATTCAGAGATTTGACCAACGCCTTTGTGAATTACTTTTACCTCGATTTCTTCAGTAGAAAGTTTGAGTAATGAGTCGGACAAAGCCTCCACAGAACCGTCCACGTCCCCTTTAATAATCAAGTTCAACTGTTTGAAGTTACCCAACGCAATACGTCTGCCCAAATCTGTAAGGGTAGTACGTTTAGTAGTACGAATATTTTGTTCACGTACCAACTGCTCACGTTTTGTAGCAATTTCTCTTGCCTCTCTTTCACTTTCCATGACATTGAACTTATCACCTGCTTGTGGTGCACCATTCAAGCCGATAACCTGCACAGGCATAGAAGGTGGAGCTTCTTTCAGTTTTTTACCAATATGGTCATACATAGCACGTACTTTACCAAAGTGAGAACCTGCTAAAATAGCATCACCCACTCGCAACGTACCGTTTTGTACCAATACCGTTGTTACATATCCTTTACCTTTGTCCAATTCTGCTTCTATAACAGCCCCCGAAGCTCTGCGGTCAGGGTTGGCTTTAAGGTCTAACATTTCAGATTCAATCAATACTTTTTCCAGCAATTCGTCAATACCAATGCCTTTTTTCGCAGAAATTTCTTGTTCTTGGTATTTACCACCCCAACTTTCTACCAACATATTCATTTCCGCCAATTCTTTGCGGATTTTCTCTACATTAGCTCCCGGTTTATCTATTTTGTTCATTGCAAACACAATAGGAACACCTGCGTTTTGGGCGTGGTTAATCGCCTCTCGGGTTTGTGGCATGACACTGTCGTCTGCTGCAATCACAATAATAGCAACGTCTGTTACTTTTGCACCTCTGGCACGCATCGCTGTAAAGGCTTCGTGACCGGGTGTATCTAAGAACGTAATACGGCGACCATCTTTTGTCTTCACGTCATACGCCCCAATGTGCTGCGTAATACCACCAGCTTCTGAATCTACCACTTTTGTTCTACGAATAAAGTCCAACAAAGAAGTTTTACCGTGGTCAACGTGTCCCATTATCGTAACAATAGGGGCTCTTGTGCTTAGATTTTCTGGAAGGTCAGCTTCTTCTTCTACCGTAATTTCTTGGTCTGCCGAAGTAAACTCTACATCATAACCAAACTCGTCAGCAATGATTGTAATAGCCTCAGCATCAAGACGTTGGTTAATAGAAACGAACATACCAAAAGACAAACACTTCGCAATTACCTCATTCACAGATGCACCCATCAAGGCTGCTAAATCACTTGCAGAAATAAACTCTGTAACTTTAAGTATGTTAGCACGTCTATCTGCTTCATTTTGCAACTCCTCTTGTCGTTTCGCATTAGCTAACTTTTTCTCACGTTTTGCCATACGGCGGTTGCTATGCTTATCTTCATTGAGGCGAGCCAAGGTGTTCTTGATTTGCTCTTGAATTTCCTTGTCAGAAAATGTGTTAGGCGTATTACTATTGTTGGCAGTATTGGTTGTATTTCCACCTCTGTTATGATGGTGGTGTCTATTTTGGTTGTTATTATTACTGCTATTATTTCTGTTGTTGTTATTATGCTGTCCACCACTGCCACCTTTGTTATGCTCATTTCTTTTGTGCTGATGAGCATTATTATTTTGGTTGTTATTATTAGTTCTTGGTGGATTTTGTGGATTGTTAGTAGCACCCTCTTTTTTCTTATCATCAAGACTTTTCACGTTGGCAGTTTCAGACAACGAATTTTTGTTTTTGTTCTTGATGCGTTTACGTTTACGTTTTTTGGCTTCATCGTCAGAAGACGCAACAGGTTTATTACCTGAATTATTGTTTCCGCCTTTATTATTTTTCTTGTCTGATGGCAACTCTATTTTGCCCAAAATTTTCAAACCTTGTAGCTTTTCAGCTTTTGCCTCTATTACTATATCATTTTCGGCATTGTCCTTGAAATTTTGGATAAAATCTTTGTCTTTTTTATTTGCCATTACACCCGACACTGTAAAGGTTTTCTTGTCATTGGCATCACCTTCAGTCTTATCAACGGGATTTTCTACCTCATTCACCACAGGTTGTTTGATAAACTTTTGTTCCTCTACTTTCTGAATAGGTTTTTGTTGGTGTTGTTGATTCTTATGATAATGCTTATTATCATGGTGTTTATGATGATGCTGTTCTTTATGACTTTTGTCTTTTACGTCTCCGCTATTTTTCTTCCCATCTAAGTCTATTTTGCCTTTTACAGTCAAGCCTTGCAATTTGGGGGCTTCTGTTTTTACCACTTCAGTAGTATTATTGACCGTCTTAATCAAAATCTCCTTTTCTTCCTTTTCTTTCTTCTTCTCGTTCAGGGGTTCAGACTTAATCACCACGTCATTTTGGGGTTTCTGAATGTTTATCGACGAGGCTTCTTTCTTTGTAGCTTTTGAAGCTGCAAATTCCTTGAGGAGCAACTGGTACTGTTCTGACGTGATATTCGTATTTGGGCTACTTTCTACGACATGACCTTTCTTCTGGAGAAAGTCCACTAAAGTCGTAACCCCTACGTTTAGTTCACGCGAAACTTTAAAGAGTCGTATCGTTTGTTTATCCGCCATAGATTCGGGTTTTCGGCATGTAAAATGATAAATGAAAAATAAGGAACACTAAAATTGCCGTATTTTTATATGCTGTTCCTTTTCCGACCACAAAGGTACTATAAAATTTTTAGATTTTTCTTACTCTTTCTTACGATTTTTCCGCTAATTGGTTGAAAATCTTGAAATTTAATTTATTTGACTGCTTTCGAGCTACCTATTTTTACTACTTTCTATACGTAGAATCCTTTTTAGTGCAACTTATTCCTATAAATTAACTTGTAAAAAACTTGGTGTACTTACTTATTTTTATATTTTTACGCATAACTATTCACCAAAACGATAAAATCGTATGCTCTCAAAATATCGTCAAGAGTTTAACCAACAATTTACTCCTGAAAAATATCAAAATCTTTTAAAGGATATTTACGGCACTTTTAATTTTGTAGTAGATTTTAAAATATGTGAAACTCCCGTTTTTATTCCTACTTACTTTAAAGAAGAACTAACAAAGGCTTGTGAAGATATTATCCAACAAATAGACAGTCCGCATTATCGCCAACACATAGAAAAGGCTGTTCCCTCGCAAATTTATGTACCTAATGATACACCTCAATCGGATTTTATTACCATAGATTTTGCGGTTTGTGATGTAGGTGGCGATAAGCTGATGCCAAGAGTTATAGAAATGCAGGGTTTTCCGTCTTTATATGCCTTTCAGATTTTTTTGAGCAAAATGTACCGCCAACATTACAATTTGTCTGATAAACTCACTAATTTCTTTGATGGTCATACAGAAACAGACTATTTGCGTATCATGCGTGAGCATCTGTTAGGAGATGCTCCTACAGAAAATACAATTTTGTTGGAAATAGAGCCTGAAAAACAAAAAACAAAGATAGATTTCTATTGTACCGAAGCCTATTTTGGGGTACGTCCTGTTTGTATTACGCAGTTGCGTAGTGAAGGCAAAAAATTGTACTATGAAAGAGAGGGGCGTAAGATTTGGATAGAAAGAATTTACAACCGTTTGATTTTTGATGAATTGTTGCTCAAAAAATCGCAGTTAGATATTCGTGTGGATTTGCACCAAGAGTGGGACGTGCAGTGGGTAGGACACCCTAATTGGTTCTGTAAAATGAGTAAATTTACTTTGCCGTTTTTAGATACGCCGTATGTACCCAAAACTCGTTTCTTGAGTGATGTGCAGACTATTCCTGATGACTTAGAAAACTATGTACTCAAACCTTTGTATTCTTTTGCAGGTTCAGGTGTGAAGTTTGATGTTACAAAAGAAATGATAGAACAAATACCTGATAATCAACGCCATTTGTTTATTTTAATGGAAAAAGTAAAGTATGCTCCTTGTATAGAAACATTGGACATACCTGCAAAAGCCGAAATTCGTATGTTGTGGATTAGGCACAAAGGCGAGGTAAAACGACTAACCAACTTGGTACGATTGAGCAAAGGAAAGATGCTGGGCGTAGATTTTAACAAAGGAATGGATTGGGTAGGAGGGTCTATCGGGTATTTTGAGAAATAGAGTAAAGAAGTATTGAAAAAGTAGTTTTATATAAAAGGTATCAGTTTTGAAAAAAATTGATACCTTTTATATTGTGCAATTACAGTTTCAAATCCATGATGTCCTATATCTTAGAGTTTTTTTACTACAAGGTAGCCAACTGCTGTTTGGCTTTTTCTTTCACTTTTTCGTCTGTAGCGTTGTCTATGATAGACTGCAAAGTAGCTTTTGCCTGAAACTTATTTCCTAAAGAAACATAATTATCGGCTATGAGCAAAAAGGCTTCGTACAACCAACTGCGGTGTGTCGCAAATTTGTTTTTGACTTCTATCAATGCCTTTGTGGACTCCTCAAATTTCTGCTGTTTCCGCAACAATACACCTATGTTGTATTGGGCTTCGGCAGCGTAAATATCTTGGTAGGTTTGCGTTGTTTTTTGTAAACTCAACAAAGCATTGGCAAAATCTCCTTTTTCCAACAAAATTTTCCCCATGTATAATTCCGCCAAAGCTGTCAATTTGGTATGTCCTTTATCTATGAGTTGTTGGGCAAAGTTTTTAGATTTATCAAAGTCTTTTAATACAAAGTAGCCTTGTGTAAGTCCTGCCAAAGCTGTGCCTTCGTACCGTTTGTTAGGCGTATTTTTGAGGGCTGCCTCGTATTTTTGCACACTTTGGGCGTAATTGCTGCGTGCTTGTTCTATTTCGCCTGCCCGCAACAAAGCACGTACTTCGTAGTTGCCTTTTACTTTTGAGTACGCAAACAAAGCATTTTCGTAGTCATTTTGTTGGTCATAGCTCATTGCCAAAAAATAATTGGCATCTGGCACAAGGGCATTTTCTGGATATTTTTTGATGAAACGGTGCAAAGCATCTACTGCCTTGCGGTAGTCGGCATTGTCATAAAATACTTTGGCTGCATTAAATTCACCTTCTACCGCAGCCCCACTATTTGGATTAGATTTAGCAAAGCTATTTGCCAAATTGTCATAATTTGCTACATTGTAACCATTACTTTGTAATTCTTGCAAGGCTTTAATGGCATCTTCGGAATTAGGGTGGTTGGCGTATTGTTGCAACAACTGTTCGTAATCGGCTATAGCTTTTTCTTGTTCATTCAACAACTGAAATGTAATAGCCCTTCGCAACAAGGCATCTGGTACATAATTACTCTGTGGATATTGCAAAATCAAAGTCGTTAATTCCTCCACAGCCATTGGTTTTTTGCCATTGTCAAATAACAACAAGGCTTTTTGGTACAAAGCTGCGGGTACATATTTAGACTGTGGGTAGGTTTGCACCAATGTACTGAAGGTACGCAAGGCTTCGTCTGTATAGCTTGTATTTACCAAAGTCATACCTTTTTGAAAATACAAATATTCTAAGTCTGCTCCTGCCATTCGGCTTGCTTTGTCATATAAATTCAGGGCTTCATCATATTGTTTTTGCACATAATAACAGTCTGCCAAACGAACTTCTGCATCTGTTTTATTCACATCACTGCTGCCTTTTTGCAAATATTGTTTGAAAAGTTGTGTGGCATTGCCGTAGTCTTTGCGGTTATAGGCTGCATACGCCTTTCCATACAAAGCCTCGTTGTATTCGGGGGCAGAGGCAGGAATTTTATTGTAAAAAGACAAAGCTGTTTCGTACTCTTGGTTGTAGCTATGCAATTCGCCCAACCAATAGTAACTACTATTTGCTAATTCTGTATTAACAGGATATTTTAAAGATTTTTGTAGTAAATTTTCTGCTTCTTTAAATTGGTCTGCATTGTAATATTCTACGGCTTTGTTAAAAGCTAACCGTTGGTAAGTAATACGTAATTTGTAGTTTTTGGTCGCAATTTTATCTATGTACTCTAATGCTTGTAGATAATCTCCTGAATTGAGGTAACTATTCGTCAATAATTCATTCATTTCGTCCTCGTAGCTACTGTTCGGGAAATTAGTTTCGAAGAAATTACAAGCTGCTATAGTCCCTGCAAAATCTTTGAGTTCATAGCTTAATTTTGCATAATTAAAAGCTCCTGTTTCTTGTAAATTTTTCACTATACCAAGCTGGCGAACTTTGTCAAAGGCATTAAGGGCAGGCTGTTTATTAGACGACTGCAAATAAGCTATGCCCATATTAAAGGCTGCGACTTGTGCCAAACTGTCTTGTGCGTCTGCTGCGTGTGCGTAGGCGGTGGCTGCTTTTTCGTTGTCGCCTGCTGCTGCCAAAGAATAACCCAACTTGAAAAATACGTTTCTGTCGGTTCTTTCACCTACATTGTGGTAGTATTGGTCGTAATAACGGGCTGCTAATTGGTAGTCTTTTTCATAGTAATAGGCATCTCCCATCAAAAAAAGTTGGTTGTTGTTCAGCACATCTCCTGATGCTTCTACCTTTCGCAAAAATGCAGCTAAATCTTTGTAATTATTTTGTTGGTAATAAATTAGAGGTATAATTTTATTACTTTCTTTTCTATAAACGGCATCATAACTTGCTTTTTCCAAACTCTCCAAAGCCTCTGGCATACGCCCTTGTGTGTAGTGAATAAAACCTGCGTAGTAGTCGGCAGCATAAATATAGTCGTGTGAACCTGTTTTGGCTTGCTCAAAAATCGGCAGGGCTTTATGGTATTCTTCCTTAGAAAAATAAATGTAGCCTTGTCTAAATAAAGATTTATATTCTTCGGGGCTTTGTGGGGTTTTGTTTAGTTTTTCATAAAAATAAACGGCTTTTTCATTGTCTTTTTGGTCAAAATAATAGTCCCCCGCCAATCTATACGCCTGTGTGGTGTGTGGGTGTGTGGGGTGTTGTTGCACAAAATTTTGCAACAAAGCCTCAAAAGTTGGGTCTTGTTGGTATAAAGCAATGAGCAACAAGTAATAAGAGGCTTCGGTAGCCAACTGTTCTTCGGGTTTTTGCAACAAATATTGTTGTAAATGGTACTGTGCAGCAGCATAGTTTTTTTGTTCAAAAAGCTGCACTCCAATATGAAAATCTTTTTGGTAGTGTGTAGCCACGAGGGTTTGCTGGGCATACGCAGGGCTGGCAACGCCCAAAGCCAAAGCAAAAAGTAGGTGTTTGATAGTTGTTGTCATAAAGCTAATAGAATAGCAAAGGAAAACAAATGTAAAAAAGAATTGTGAGAATACATAGATGGCAAGATAGTTTGAGGAAAATGAAGTAAATACAAAATTAGCACCTATTGATTTTGAGAAGATAAACTATTAACTTTGTCTTAGAACCAAAACATTGCAACTATGCGTATTACTGCCTTAGAACTCGAAAATATTGGCGTTTTTGAACAACTACATTTAGAGTTTTCTGAAAAAATGCAGCCTGACAAAGCTGAAATTCACATTTTTACTGGGGAAAATGGGACAGGAAAGAGTACATTGTTGTATGCGTTGGCAACAATAGTTGGGGCTGATTTCACCCAATTGACAAGTCGTTGTGATGTTGAAAAAGAGAATCTTATAACTGTTTCGTATAAGCATCAAGATTTTGCACATAGCACAAACAAAAACATAAGTAAACAGAGTTCCGACATAAGTAACCCTTTGATGGGAGGATACGGTTCTTATTTGTATAATCTAAGCATAGATAAATTACCAAAAAGAAAGTTTGATTTTGTATTTTTTGCCTATTCAGGAAATAGATATATGCAAAAATATGATATTAAAACTATAGAAGAAACATATAATAACCCACTTTACAATTCTTTAGATTTTCATAATTCCATTGACAATAAGGCTTTAATTCAATGGCTTGCTAATACTATCACAAACGAAGCTATTGAAAAAGGACAAGGGAACTTTGAACAAGCTGCAAAGTATCGTAAAATTTTGACCATGATAGAACAAATTTTGAGTGAAATTATTGGAAAAGAAATCAAAATTAGCCTTGCCACAAAACCTTATCGTATTATTGTTAAAATAGATGAAAAAAATTGCGGTATTGACAGTTTACCTGATGGTATCAAATCTATTTTGAGTTGGGTGGCAGATTTGCTAATGAAATTAGATAATTTGGCTTGGGAAAATGATACACCATTATTAGAGAGAAATTTTATTTTGTTTTTAGATGAAATAGAAGTGCATTTACACCCTGCATGGCAGCGAAAAGTATTGCCTGTGGTGCAAAAGCTGTTTCCTAATGCCCAAATTTTTATTTCTACTCATTCGCCTTTTGTAGTTGGTTCGGTAGATGGGGCGTATATCTATAAATTTGGTTTAGATGAACAAGGTAATTCTCATTTGCTACAACCGCCAAGTATTTCGGATACTTCTCAAAGTTATGCGTTGATTTTAGAGGAAATTTTTGGAATAGATGAAACCTTTGGGGACAATGTAGAGAAAGATTTAGATGAGTTTTATGAAATTCGTGATGAATTATTAGCCAATAAAAAAGATAGAGAAAGCCAATTTATCAACCTTACCAACAAACTCCTACACAAGAGTTTGGAAACTCGAACTATTGTAGGTAGTGAAATTCGCCAACTTAACCGCAAATTAGGAACTTCTTACGCCGTATGATAAAACTCACAAGACCAGCAACGCCTGAATGGTTGGCAAAAAATTATAAAAAATGGGGTAAAAAATATGCTGAAAAACGTGCAAAAGCTATGCAAGAAGGGAAAACTCCACCTGAATTTCAGTGGGCAACTCACGAAGGCGAAAGAGTAAACACAAAGCTAATGCCTACTTTAGTTGCAATGACACAACAACATTGTAGTTATTGTGATAATTTTCCTGTTGGTAAAGACGAGGAGAAAGGTTATATTAGTTTAGGTCAAAACAGCATAGACCATTTTCGCCCCAAAAGTAAGTTTCCAAAACTTTCCTATTGTTGGTATAATCTTTTTTTGTGTTGTGATAGATGCCAAAGCAATAAAGGAGAAAAATTTTGTCGTTTGTGGTTGAAACCCGATAAGGAAGACTACGATTTTGATAAATATTTTATAGTCAATTATCGCAATGGTGCTATTAGCCCTAATCAACAAGCCTCTCGTACTGACCAACTTAAAGCCTTATTGACTATCAGGACTTTACAATTAGACACACCTGCGATGCGAAGAAGTAGATTATTACAGTTTCGTAATTTTGGTCAAAATATGGATATTAATGACTTTGCTTTTCGCTATTTTTTGAAAGATAAATTGTTCTGATAAACAGCATTTTCCATTTGCTTTCTTTCCAAAGAAAGCAAATGGAAAAACTATTTTGCAGGTTTTCTATTATTTCACTGCCACCAATGTATCCATAGGCACTGCATAAAAATCATTGAGAGAATTAGTATATTCGCAGTAGTCTATGGGGTTTTCTCTTTGAAATACCGTTGGATTTTTAGCCCCTACAGGCACAAGCATCAGTACTCTTTTGCCGTTTACTTTTATGCGTTGTTTGGGGTCTATCATAGGTCTATTGTCAAATTTTATATCAAAATAGTACAAATACGGAGCTACAAAATCTATGTAGTTTTCGGCTTTACTTTCACTCACTACCCCGTTAATATTCATAAATTGCACAGGTTTTTTGTCTATGATAGCTGCTTGCAGTTCCACACTGTTCAAAGGCATATTGTTGAGCATAGGCATTACGTTCATTTGTCCGTCTATCAAAGCCCATTTTTGGTGTCCTTCTAACCATACTTCTGCCAATACGTGACCTGCTGCTACTTTACAAGTTTCTACATCTCTGGTTTTTAGCCCTACAACCCTTGCTTTTTTGCCAACGGCTAACAAGGCTTGACTTACGACAATGCCGTATTCTACACAACGGTATTTTTTGCCTTCTTTTACTTCTTTCAAAATTGTTAAGGCATCAGACTTGCTGGGTTCATTGCTGCCGTTGTGTTCCCATTGTTTGTGTGTCCAGTCCAATAGTGTCAAAACGGCTGTAACTTCGTCTTTGCCTTGTATCATTTGTTGGAGTTGCTACTCGGTGCGTAGTTGTCTTAGAAATGTGTTGTTGGTCGTGTCGGGGTAAGCAAAAGTGTAAGCTGCACGCCTCGCACTGTCCGAAAATTTGATTTGGTACAATTCCAAACTTGGTGTCATGCCTGTAGCTGCACCTATACTACGCATCATCTTACCGCAAGCACACAAGCTCGCCAAACACACAAAAAGAACAAATTTGTTCAACATATTCATAAAAGTTTAAAAAGTTGGGGGTTAAGTTATAGCTACTTTGTTATGTGTGATAAATAGTTTTTATACATAACAAGTACCTTGTAATAAACAGTACCTAAATTATGCCAAAAAAATAAAAAATCGTAAGATATTGATTAACAGTTAGATAAGGAAAAGTATTTTAAAAAGACTGTTCAATGGTGGGCAATTTTTGTCCGTTGTTGGACAATTTGAGGAGAACTACAACCAATTTAACTTTATAGCACTCAATCAAATAAGTAATAAGAAGCAATAAAACGTAGTTTACAATTTTATATAACTATTTGTAAATGAACCACAAGGATATAAGTTCCCTAAGAAAATTAGGAAGACTTATTTTTTCTTGTTACTTTAAAGAATTACTAAATATATTTTACATAGTGTAGGCTTTGCAAAGCCTACACTATGTAAAATGAATGATAGTTTGTCTAAATACTTGTAAAACAATGACAAAAATCATATTTTTTCCCTTCCCAAATCTGCAAAAATTCGTACCTTTGCACAAATTCCTTGCTGACACTAAGTCTGAAACTTAAGCACGTTATTTTTTATCATGGAAAAAAACTATTATATCCTACTCTACTATTGCTATACGCACATAGAAGACCCAGAGGCATTTAGAGAAGAACATCATTATCTTTGCCTTGACCTTAATTTGAAAGGTCGTATAATCATTGCCCAAGAAGGCTTAAACGGTACGGTGTCGGGCTTAAAGGCTGACTGCGAAAAATACATGGAAATTGTGAAGGCAGATGCCCGTTTTGCAGATACAGAATTTAAGATAGAAGAATACGAAAGTCATGCTTTTGCGAAACTGCACGTAAGAACCAAGCCCGAAATTGTGCATTCAGATTTGACGCACATTCACCCCAAGAAAAAAACAGGCAAGCATTTAGAACCTTTGGAGTTTAAGGCGATGAAAGACCAAGAAGACGTTGTTGTCCTTGATGTCCGTTCTAACTACGAACACCACTTAGGCAAATTCAAAAATGCTGTTACCTTAGACATAGAAAATTTCAGGGATTTCCCCGAAAAAGTAAAAGAATTGGAACAATACAAAGGCAAAAAGATTTTGACTTACTGCACAGGCGGAATTAAGTGCGAAAAAGCAAGTGCTTTTTTATTGGAAAATGGTTTTGAGGACGTTTATCAGCTACATGGTGGTATCATCAAATACGGAATGGAAGCTGGAGGCGAAGATTTTGAAGGTAAATGTTATGTGTTTGATAACCGAGTAGCCGTAGAAGTGAACAAGGTAAATCCTGTAACCATTTCTAAGTGCTATGTCTGCGGAACAAACTGCGACAGAATGGTAAACTGTGCCAACCCCGAATGTAATTTGCACGAACCTATGTGCGAAAAATGTGGCTGGGAAATGGAAGGTGCTTGTTCTTTTGAGTGCAAACAAGCCCCCAACAAAAGACCTTATGACGGTACAGGCTACTACCAAAAAGAACCTAACGGCTATAATCCGTACAAGGCGGTAAAACGGACAAAGAATGTGGCGGAGTAAACAAGCTATCTCTTTCAAAACACTTCTCAATAAAATAAAGTCGTTTTCATAGAATATGGTTTGCAAACCATATTCTATGAAAGCATACTATCGCAATAACAATTTTAATAGAACGGACTTTGGTTCATTTAAGGCATTTTCTTAAACGGACTAAAGTCCGTTCTACAGTTTTAAGGGGTAAAATATTATTTTGCGTGTTACTATCTCTAAATTTTGTGATACTATCGTAAATTTTGTTAATCGGAGGGGCTTTATTTTTTATTTGTGTCTTGAAAAGATAATTTTGTAGCCAACATACAAGATGGCGGAGAAAAACTCTTGCTAATGCTTGTGTCCCAGCTTTTGGTTACGTCATGAAAAACTTTTTATATTTATTCTTTTCGCTGTATCTTTTTGTATTTCAACTACATAGCGTAGCTGTGCAGGCTTCGGGCAAAGTGCCTACAAAGTCTTTGGAACTGACATTGAGAGATACTACTAAGAAAGCCAAAGATAGTCTTAAAACTTTGCTACAGCCACGCCGAGATATAGAAACTACGGTAAACTACCAAGCCAAAGACTCTATCCGTTTCAAGGTAAGAGAACAGATGATTTATATGTTCGGAGGTTCTAAGGTGGAGTACGGTAAAATAGCCTTAGAAGCCGAAACTATAGACATGAATTGGAAAACCAATTTGGTAAAAGCTAATGGTAAATTAGACACGGCTACCAATAAAATGATAGGTCAGCCTGTCTTTACAGACAAAGGGCAGAAGTACAACATAGACGCAATGACCTATAATTTTAAGACTAAAAAAGGGGTCATTACGGGGATTCGTACTAAACAAGACGAGGGTTTTGTGGTAGGGGGTAGAGTAAAGAAAATGCCTGAAAATGAGATGTTTGTCAATCGTGGTATCTACACCACTTGCGATTTGCCCCACCCACACTACGGCATTAGGGCAAAGAAAATGAAAGTAATTCCAGACAAAGCCACTGTAACAGGTCCTTTTAACTTAGAAATAGAAAGTGTGCCTTTGCCTTTGGGCTTTTTGTTTGGTATGTTTCCGCAGCCCAACCGCAAAAGGTCAGGCTTAGTTTTTCCTCAATATGGTGAAACGCAAACCAACGGTTTTTTCTTGCAAGACGGTGGATTTTATGTAACTATTAAGGACAGAGTAGATGTGTCTTTATTAGGAGAAATTCATTCCAAAGGTCGTTGGGGTTTGCGTATGCCTATTAATTACGCCAAAAGATATGGCTATACAGGTAATATTAATTTGAGTTTGTTGCGGTCTTTCCAAGAGGTAGATGGTAGAACTACACCGACAGCCACTACAGACTTTAGAGTTACGTGGTCGCATACGCCACAGACGAGAGGAACAGGACGTTTTTCGGCAAACGTAAACTTTGGTACAAACAGTTCTACCCGAAATATGATGTTACCGGGTGGTAATCCACAAACTTTCTTGCAGTCTTCTATTAACTCTAACATCAACTATTCAAAGACTTTAGGTATTTTTAGCTTTGGTATAGCTGTACCTTACAACCAAAACATTATAACCAAAATCATTACCATCACACCTAATGCAAATATTAGCATGAATAGGGTGTATCCGTTTAAATCTTTGGCAAAACCGGGAAGTAAATCTTTGTTAGCCCAACTAAACATTGGTTACAACGGTACAGTACAAAGCAACTTTGGCAATTTAGTGCCTCGTACCATAGTAAACAATGTGGTGCGAAATGATACAGTAAGTTTTGAACCTGCGAATTTCAACCGTATTTTTAATAATTCTCAAATTAGTGCTAAACACAACGTACCCATTAGTACCGCAACGACCATTGCAAAGTATTTTACACTGAGTTTGAACTTTAATTATAGCGAAACTTGGTACTTAGAAAGATACCAATATGGCAACGGTACGGTGAATTTGCCTCGTGATGCCAAGTTAGATAATTATCGTTTCAATAGTGGTGGAAATATAAAGATAGATACTATTAAGGAATTATCTCGTATGTATGACTATTCTACGTCTGCCAGCGTAAATACTCGTTTGTATGCTACTTATTTTATGAAAGGTCGTGTGGAGGCAATTCGCCATACAATGGCACCCAATATTGGTTTCTCTTATACCCCAGATTTTGGTAGTGCCTTATTTGGGTTCTTCCAATTAGCTCCTACAGACTCTACGGGACTTCGCTACCAAAGAAGGGCGGTGTTTCCTACTTTTGCAGGTACACCCCGACAAGGTATGAGTGGAAATATTACATTTGGTTTGGACAACCAATTAGAAATGAAACTACGCCCCAGAGAGAGTGATACGGTAAAAACATCTCGTAAAATTACATTGATAGACAACATAGGTTTTACAGGAAGTTACAATTTGGCTGCGGATTCTATGCGACTTTCACCTATTGGTATTTCGGCACGCACTACATTGCTCAAAAAGATTAATTTGAATATGTCGGCTACTTTAGACCCGTATGCGTATGTTTCTGCCCCTGTACGTACAAATAATACGAACCAAACGCCACCAGATAATCAGATTAATCCAAAAACAGTGTACCCCTCTTTTTATAGGTCAAAGCATTATGCTTGGGAAAAAGGGCAAGGAATTGGTAATCTTACAAGTGTAACAGTAGGCTTTGGCACAAACTTAAACCCAAAAGCTGCGGAAAAACAATACAAAGCTAAAACGCCTGACCAACAAAACGAAGTTGATTTTATTAATCGCAACCGACATTTATACATAGATTTTGAAATTCCTTGGAGTTTGAATGTGAATTACAATCTAAATTACTCTAAGATGGGTTATGCAGATGCTCAAATCACACAAACTATGAACTTCAATGGTGATTTTAGTTTAACTAAAAAGTGGAAAGTAACTTATACATCTGGTTGGGATTTCAAAGCTAATGAATTGACCTTTACACAATTTACGATTGCCAGAGATTTACATTGTTGGCAGATGAATGTAACTTGGATTCCCTTTGGACCTCGTACAGGTTTTACGTTTGATATTAACGTAAAGGCTGCTACACTAAGAGATTTGAAATTAAGCCGTAGGAATAATTGGTATTATCGGTAAAAGTAGTATTTTAGAAATGTGTGTGAACAACATAAAACCTCCTAATTACTATGAAACAAAACAATGCTTTTACTTTTTGCATACAACTAATTTTTTTAACAACTTTTATAGTACCTATTTTTGCACAAACAGATACCCTCAAACAGCCAATGAACCGTTTGGGTGTTCCCGAAGTCATTACAGGTAAAGCCATGATAGAAGAAAAAGTAATTGGAGCAAGTCGTTCTGTCCGTAAATTAGAAGACCTGCCTATTACAGTGTATATTATTAGCCAAGAAGATATACTCAAAAATGGTTATACTACGCTGACAGACGTGCTAAAAATGGTGCCGGGTATTCGGGTTTCTCAACCGGGTAATGGTGTGAATGGAGAAACTTTTTTGATGCGTGGTTTAGAAGGAAATACCTATACAAAAATTTTATTGAATAACCTACCCATACAACCCACCGTAAGCAGTACATTGTCTATTGGTGAGCAGTTGCCTATAGCCCAAGTAGAAAGAATAGAAGTCATTTATGGTTCGGCTTCGGCAGTGTATGGTGCAGATGCTATGGCTGGAGTCATTAATATCATTACCAAAGGCACACAAAATTCTACCTTTGCCAATGTTAATGCTGTGGTAGGGGACTATGGCTACCGCCATGTCAATTTTATGGCAGGGGGCAAAATTGGTCGTGATAAGAATATCGTACAATACAGTTTTTTTGGGAATCAAGGCAGCCGACAAAAACTAAATATTACAGAGGGAGAATACCAAAAAGTATTTAGTCCTATTCGCAGTTTCTTTCCAATACTATTTGATAAGTCAGATGAGGAGGTAGTACAATTTGTAAAACAAATACCTAATAATGGTCTTAATCAAATAATTCCGAATTTCCCTTTTTATCAAGGTACATTATTAAAAGCAACCTTGAGTGATATGCCCCAAGAAAGCTATTTGTTGGCGGGTAATATTAAGTATAGAAACTTTCAGTTGAGTTACTATGATATGTACCGTAGCTCACATTCTTCTTTGGGAAGACAGCCCTTGTTTTTTGGTTATCATGATGAAGGAAATAGAATCATGGAAAAAACACAAATCATTGCCTTGAATTATACCAAATCTTGGGAAAAACTTACAGCCACAGCCAATGTAATGTACCTAAGGCACCGTTATAATCCGCAGTCGTCTATGGCTACTAATTATACGAATTTAGGTAAAAGTTATGTTTTTCAAGCCTCAGACGATTTGTTTGCAGAAGCCGTATTGAATTACAATTTAACAAAAAAATGGGAACTAACAGGTGGTGTTTCTTACAAAGTAGCCAGCACCTTGCCCACTACCAATGATTTACGACAACCTTTTGATACAGACGAGTACAGACCTTTTACCAACTATCAACCTAAGCCAGATAGTATCTTGGGTAGCTTTGGCTATAACCCTACGATTGTGAATAACTTTGGAGCTTTTGCACAAGCCTATTTTAGTAGCCAACGGTGGAATATTGTGTTAGGTTGGCGTTTTGATTCGCCTTCTAATTATGACGCAAGGTCTTACCAACGCATCGCTGTTTTATATAAAACTTCGCCAAAAACCTCTATTCGTGTGTCAGGAGGTTATGCTTTTAAAGCACCTTCGCTAACTACTGCCTACCAGTCGGTAGCCATACAAGATTTACGTTTCGATTCTTTGTTACAAAGACCTGTAGCCACAGGCAGGATACTCTACCAAGTGTTGCCTAATCCAAACTTAGACCCAGAGGAAAGTGGTGGGGTAGATATTGGGTTTCGTTATGCCCTCAATGCTAATACTTATATAGATGTAGTAGGTTTTGCTACTTCTGTTAGTAATCTTATTATTGCGGCAGTAGATACAGTGAGAGAGAATGACCCTCGTTTTCCCAAAGCTGCCTTAAATGTTAATGCTCGTACCTATAAGAATAATGCTAATACACAATCATTTCTGACAGGTTTGCAAGTAGTGGCAAGGGCTAAAAATATTGTGCCTGCTATCCAACTACAAACCAATTTTTCATATACCTTACAAGTAGGTTTTGAAGTCTTTGATGAGAAACTCCAAGAAATTAATCAATACCGCCAAGTACCTGTACATACTTTGCAGTGGAGTATTGGTATGAATTTGACCAAAAAGTGGTACATTAACTTTGAAAATGTAGCCATGACAAGCTGGTATCGGAGGTACATACCTAATGTGGATACAAACCTTGAACAACAGTTTATCAAAGGTTACTATACCTTAGATTTTCTAAGCCGTTATCAGTTTAACAAAAATTTAGGTGCTTATTTAAAAATTGTCAATGTTTTTGATACAAAGTACGGTGGTTTAAGTGCCACAGGTTTAGATGTAGATTTGTATTATATGCCGCAGTTGGGCAGGAATATACAGTTTGGTGTGTCATTCCAGTTAGAATAATGCAGTAACTTATAAAAAATTATGGTAGTGCTTAAAAAGTGTTGAGAGCATTTTAAACTTTCCAAGTCTTTGAAACTTGGAAGGTATTTTTAGTTTTACGTACCAATACTTTTTTGATAACTACCAAAATTCTAATTAAAAATTTACTAATTAAAAACTGTGCGTTAGCACTTGTGTCATGCTAATAAAACACAAAGTCTTATTTTTCTTCACTGTATTCATGTTCTTTGGAACTATGAAGCATGGTGTTTTTGCCCAAAATATAGACAGTTTGCTACAAATAGCTCGTCAAGAAAAACAACGCAATAATTTGCCTGTATCTCTGCGTACTTACTTGCAAGTAATTAAACAGTTAGAAAAAGAACAAGATAGCAACCCTACCTTAGCCAAAAACAAATTAGCTCCTTTATACATAGAAATTGGGCAGATTTATGAACAAAGTAAACTGCACGACAATGCACTTACGTATTATCGCAAGTCAGTAAATATAGATGAAGTGCCTTCTACCAATGAATTGATAGCCAATGAATTGCAAAAAAAGCAGCAATACGAAGAGGCTCTGGAGGCGTACCAAAAAGCATTGCGGAGCTACCAAAAAGAAAAAAAGTATAATGCTATTATTCGCAATTTATCCCAAATCGTAGAATGTTACCAGCAGCTTAAAAAATACAAAGAAGCCTTAGAATATGCCAGTGAGATAGTAGAAATGGCTAAGTTGAACAAAGATGCCCAAAATGAATTGATAGCACTGAATAACATTGGTTACATCTACCGTTTTTTGGGCAATTACGGTAAGGCTTTGGATTATCTCAATAAAGTATTGCAGTTGCAAAGGCAGATTAAATTTTCTGAACAAGAACAAGTTATCACATTAGTAAACTTGGGTGTGGTATCGCAAAATGTGGGTAATTATAGCAATGCCTTGGCGTACTTGTTGGCAGCTTTGCAAATTGTAGAACAGAGCAAAAATAAGTTAGAAACGGGAAAAATTAGAGATTTAATAGCCGTTGTTTACCTGAATAACAAAGACATTTACAATGCCGAATTTTACAATGATTCTTCTATTGATTTGGCAGAAAAAATAAAAAATCCTAATTTATTACAAGCTGTTTACAAAACAAAATCTGATATTTTACAAGCAAAAGACAATTATCAGGAGGCTCTCTCGTTTTACAAAAAACACTTGAACCTGCGTGATTCTCTCACATTGGCAGAAACCATTGAACAACAACAATTATTGCAACAACAATTTGCGGTAGAAAGAGATGAAAAAAATGCTTTAGACGCAATAGCCAGCGAAGAAGCCCGCAAAGCAGCCTTGCAACAACTTCAAAATGAGGTAGAAAAGCAAAAATTGGCAATGGAAAAGCAATTAGAAAGCCAAAGAGCAGATGCCGAAAAAGTAAAAGCCTCGCAAGAAAAACAACGTGCCGAAAAAGAAATTGCCGAAAAAGAATTGAAAATTTTGAAACAGCAAAGAGAGGCAGAGCAGAGAGAAAGGCAGTTTTTGGAATTAGAAAAGCAAAAGGCTTTGCAAGAATTGGAGTTGGAACGGAGAAAGGCACAAGAACAAGCCTCGCAACGCCAAGTAGCCCAGTTGCAACAAGAAAAAGAAATTCAAAATCTGAAATCGCAAAGGCAGGAGTTGGCTGTGCAGAAACAAGTACAAGAAAACAGATTGCTATATGCTGTATTGGCTTTTATCTTGTTGTTGGCAATTATTTCGTTTTTTATTCTACTCAATATTCGCAAAAAAAACCAACTGTTAGCCCAACAAAAATCAGAAATTGAGCTGAAAAATGCGGAGTTGGAACAGACACAAGAGGAATTAAAATCGCAAAGAGATACTTTGGAAATGAAAACAGGAGAGTTGGATTTGGCTTACACGAATATCAAGGCAAGTATCACGTATGCCAAACGTATTCAGACGGCTATTTTACCGCCGTTAAGTAATATTCAAGCCTATTTGCCTGAAAGTTTTGTGTTTTTTAAGCCCAGAGATATTGTAAGTGGAGATTTTTATTGGTTTAGTCCTACTTCTCCTACTACTTGTGTCATAGCTGCGGTAGATTGTACGGGGCATGGTGTACCGGGTGCTTTTATGAGCATGATTGGTGACTCTCTATTGAACCAAATTGTAGAGGAAAAACGGATTACTTCGCCAGACCTTATTTTGGCAGAACTGAATAAGGGCATTAAAACTTCTCTCCGAAAAGGAGAACAAGATGCCAAAGATGGTATGGACATGGCGATTTGTTGGGTAGATAAATCTCAACAGTTGATAGAATTGGCGGGTGCTATGAACCCTGCTTGTATTGTCCAAAACGGAGAATTAAGAGAAATAAAAGCCGATAAAGTACCAATAGGTGGCGATAATGCAGATGCTTTTGTTTATACCAAACATACGATAGACTGTAGCATACCCACAACTGTTTACTTATATTCAGACGGTTTTCAAGACCAATTTGGTGGAGAGCAAGGCAAAAAGTTTTTGGTCAAAAGATTTAGAAATTTATTGGCAGACATACATACATTGCCCATGAAAGAACAACAAGCCCAACTGCAACAAACCATAGATGACTGGATGGGCAAGAAACATTCACAAATAGATGATATTTTGGTAATTGGATTCAGAATATAATTTTATTTACCACAAGAACACAAGCTCACTAAGTTGAAAAACTTGTGTTACTTGTGTCCTTGTGGTGAATAAAATTAGATAAATACAATTAAAGAAAATAGGTTAGGAAACAGCATAAAGTCCGTTCTACAGAATACATTGAGCAATTTACGTTAATTATCTTTCTGCGAAACATCATTCTTTTTGCCGTAAAACACATACGTAAACTCTCTGGTATTGCCTGCATTGCCCGTATCTATTTCCATGAAATTTTGAAATTTGTAGGTTTTATTTGCCTCTGAAATATACGTCTTGTCGGCTTTTTTTATTGTAAATTCATTCACTACGTCCACCAATAAAGAAAAACCGTCGCCACCCCACTCGTTATTTTTATCATCAATGATATACAAGTAATAATATCTTTCTCCTACTTTTTCTTTTAATAGGGCTGTCCCACCTGCCTCTACCGCAAACCAACCTTCCGAAATCCATTTTTTCCCATCAGGGCTATCTGCATCTTTTACCATGTACGCCAATGCTAATTGGACAGGTCTGTCATGTTCATTTCTAAAGCTGAGTTGCCCGTAAGCCAACCAACTTTGAGTAACTAAAAAAAGTAGTAAAAAGATAAATTTTTGCATGATTGTATGTTGGTTATGGTAAAGATGTTTGAATGAGCAAATTAATCTTAGTTACAAGCTACCAAATATATTTTAAATTTTTAGCAATAAGTAAGATTTTCAATATTATCGTAGTTTTTAACTGATTTAGGGTGTATTAAAAGCAAAAAGATGTAATTTTTTGAGAAAACTACATCTTTTTGCTTTGATAGAATACAATAAATTATTTTACTTTTGCTAATACTTCTGTAACTCTTGCAGCAGCATCTTTCAATACAATAGCAGGAATTACTTGTAAGCCCGATTCAGCAATTACTTTTGCACCTTCTTCGGCATTTGTACCTTGTAAACGTACAATGATAGGCACTTGGATATTACCAATTTTTTTGTAGGCTTCCACAATACCGTTTGCTACTCTGTCGCAACGCACAATACCACCAAAGATATTTACCAAAATAGCTTTTACGTTAGGGTCTTTTAACAAAATACGGAAACCAGCTTCTACGGTTTGGGCATTTGCACCACCACCTACGTCTAAGAAGTTAGCAGGGCTACCACCAGACAATTTGATGATGTCCATTGTTGCCATTGCCAAACCTGCACCGTTTACCATACAAGCCACGTTACCTTCCAATTTCACGTAGTTCAAGCCAGATTCAGAGGCTTCTACTTCTAACGGAGATTCTTCGGTAATATCACGCATTTCTGCCAATGTTTTTTGACGATACAAAGCATTGTCATCAAGATTAACTTTTGCATCTACCGCCAAAATTTTATTGTCTGATGTTTTCAACACAGGGTTGATTTCAAACATAGACGCATCACTATTGTTGTAGGCTTTATAAAGAGCAAAAATGAATTTTACCATTTCTTTGAAAGCCTCACCTTCCAAACCTAATTGGAAAGCCACTTTGCGGGCTTGGTATTGCTGTAAACCTACTCTTGGGTCTATGTATTCTCTGATAATAGCATCTGGGTTGTTATGAGCCACTTCTTCAATGTCCATACCACCTTCTGTACTCGCAATGATAACAGGCTTAGAAGTACCTCTGTCTAACAAAATAGACATATAGTATTCTTTTGGTTGAGATTCACCGGGATAGTAAACGTCTTGTGCTATCAATACTTTGTGTACTTTTTTGCCTTCGGGACCTGTTTGTGGAGTAACCAACTGCATACCCAAAATCTGTGTAGAAAGGTCTAATACTTGGTCTAAGTTCTTTGCCAATTTCACGCCACCGCCTTTGCCACGTCCACCTGCGTGAATTTGAGCTTTTACCACAAACCATTTTGTACCTGTTTCGGCACTTAATTGGCGGGCAGCTTCTACGGCTGCTTGTGGTGTAGAGGCTACGATACCTTCTTGTATGCGTACTCCGTAACTTTTAAGGAGTTCTTTTGCCTGATATTCGTGAATATTCATGGGATAACGAGGAATTAAGTATTGGGAACAAAAATAAGTCTTTACTTTAAAATTGCTAATTTTTTTCGGAAAAAAGATGTAATAAGGCTTGGCAACAAAGTTTTAATTCAGTCCTTCACTCACTATAAAACTTATGAGGGCTGTGAAACTTCCTGACAAAACCAATAATAGTGCTGTTTTTATATAACTTTGCAAAGTTGTTTGTTCAAAAAGCCCTTGTATTACTTTTTGGATATAACGAATAGCAATGAAAAAAGTAAACACGACTAAACCAATTTGCCACAATGCCACAAAGGTATCTGTATCTATGTTGCTAATGTCTTCTATGAACCTGAAAAATGCCTTTCCTGCCCAAGCTACTACAAATAAACCACAAATTATAAAAATAATTTGCCCCCATAAAAACAAGTAAATAATAAGGTGTTCTGTAAAGTAGTAATTAGATTTTTTGAAGAAAAACATAGACAAAAAAGCCAAGTAAATAGGAAAAAAATAAAAACCTATGTACGAAAACCACTGCACAAAAGTAGCTTGTTGGGCTGCACGCCTGTCTTCGTCATTTTCAAGCCAACGTATATCATGTAACTCTTTGCCTTTCTTTTGCAATGTGTTTTTGATACTATCTATGTTTTGATAAGTAAGCAAACTATCCTGCAAAAAAACAGCTAAGTCTTTGTATTGTTTATCATACACTTCTTGGTAATAAGCCCTAGTTTTTTCGGCATCATCATTGGCATTGACTCCCATCATAGCCGTCAGTTCTGCGAGTAAAAGAAAGAAAAATACACCACAAGCCACCGAAAAATATTGCCAAGGGGGATAAAATAGTTTTGTACGTCCTGCCAAATAGCCTTGCAAGGCAGCGGTGGGTTGTTGCCATAACACTTTGAAATTGAACAAGATACCTTTTTCAAAATTCAAACTACTTAATACTTCGCCTACAATGTATGTCCAAGTAAAACGACTTTCATACTTTTTTTGCCCACAAACTGCACAATAGGCAGTAGTAGGTGTTTGGGCTTGGCAATGTGGGCAAGTAACAAGTGGGGTAGGGGAGGAGGTGTTCATAGGCGTTACAACATAATTGTAAAAATAACTATGTAAAAAAATATTTTTCAACCTATAAGGTGTTTACAACCTCATAGGTTGAAAAATAAAATTATTACTCTTTAAATTACCTTTAAAAAACCTAATAACAGTTCTATGGCTTTGTTGCTGGCTCTGCGTACCGCATCTACGGTGTTAGAGGCGTTGTGTGAGCCAAAAATACAGTTCTCGAATTGGTGTAGAGGCGAAGTCAAAGGCAAGGGTTCTTCTTCAAAAACATCAAGAGCAGCCGAATGTACCACACCACTTTGTAAGGCTTTGATAAGAGCAACCTCGTCTATCAAACCACCTCTCGACACATTCACCACTCTTACGCCATGTTTTACTTGCTGCAACACACTTTCATTCAACATTTTATTGGTTTCTTTGGTCAAGGCACAAGTAAGGACAATAAAATCGGCTTGTTCTATTTTGGCAGGAAAATTCAGAAATTCAAAGTGCGAAAACTTGTCTTTGTCTTTGGTGTATGGGTCATAAACCTGAATGTGCATACCGCAACTGTCTAATCTTTTGGCGGTGTGTATGCCAATATCGCCAAAACCAACCAAAGCAACCCTTTTGCCCTTTAACGAAATGCCTGCGGGTTTAATCCATTCGCCTTGTCTGATTTTTCGGTCTATCAAAAAAGTTTGGCGTGCCAGTCCAATCACATAGCCCAACGCAATATCTGCCACTTCGCTGCCAAACATTAAGGGCGTATTTGAGATAGGTAAATTCAGTTTTTTAGCAGCTACAAAATCTACATTATCTACACCCACACCCCATTTTACGGCAGCTTTGAGCTTACCTTTAATGCCTGCGGTCAATACTTTTTCGGTAGTGGGGTCATCGCCAATAATCCAACCGTCAAACTGTGGCACTAACTCTAATAGTTCTTCTTCGCTAAGAGTTTGCACTACTTTGGGGGCATGAATTTCTATGCCATATCGTTGAAAAATTGGCTCAAACTCACTTATACGTCCTAACATGGGAGGACAAGTAACTAAAACTTTCATGGTGCTACGTGCCTATGCACAATTAAAAATTAGTAAATGATTAATTCAATTTAGTAGTCTGGACAAGCAATAAACTGTATGCAATAATTACAAAAAGATGTCATTCTTTTGAATGCCTTGTTAATTAATAGGTTGTTTTATAACAATACCTAACTTTAAGGTAATTACCCTTTTAGTTCTTTGAAGATATAAATTTATATGTATAATTTTACTCCTCTATCCGTAGTTTTTGTTGGTGTTTCAATGAATACTTTTGCGAAGCCCCCAATAAAATAAAAATAGCTAATTTTAGGTAGTTGATACCTTTATAGAATTTCTTTGCATTTTTTAGTACGTACAATAATTGATGTAAAAAAAAGAATGGCTTTGCATCAAATTTTCGGTGGTAATAAAGTCGAGAAATGTAATATTCCTTTGCCATATTAAGGTTATGTACAGTGCTTTTGCCTGTGTGATGCACAAATTGGGCAGCAGGTACAACATATACGCCGTATTGGTGTTGGTGCATTTGTGTAGCTATATCTTCTTCTTCACAGTACAAAAAGTAAGTTGTATCAAATCCGCCAATAGCTGCAAATTTTTTGTAATCAACAAACAAGGCTGCCCCTGTAACATAATCTACTGCCAAAGGTGCTGTATAATTACTAGCTCTTTTGGGGTATTTTTTAGGAGAAAGCCAACGCAAAAACGTAGAGCCTACTAATCGCATAGACATTGTAGGCAAATAACTAAAACTGTGGTGTGCTTGTAAATCTGAACTAAACATTTGCCCTGTGCAAAGTCCAGCCTGCGGATTTTCTTGCATAAATTGGTATAAAATAGATAGACAGTCGTTGAGTAAAACAGTGTCGTTATTTAAAAAAAACAGGTAATCTGCATTGGCATACTGCACCCCCAACATATTACCACCAGAAAAACCTAAGTTGAGTTTACTTCTAACTAATTGGATATGAGATATTTGTAGATTTGTAATAAATTTTTCTAATTGTTCGTAGTCACTATTTTTAGAATTATTGTCAATAATCACTATTTGGTACGACAAAGACGCATGGACTTGCTGGTGAATAGATTGGATACATTCGATAGTATAGTCAGCAGAATTATAGTTAATGATAATGACTGCAACGGTAGCTTTTTTCATTGCCAATAATTGGGGTTTTGTAGGGTAGGATAAGGGTTAAATTATTGAAAATTATTTATTAACGACCAATAAACTACGCTATGATAAAATAATCATTGAGTTGATTGAATAAATATTATGCAATGTGTTGATGGTTTATCTGATATTATTTTACAAATAGATAGACACACAAATATAGACTTTTGCCAACTCTTTAAAAACTTGTAAAAATAAAATTTTACCAAGTGGGCATTAGTTGGCTTGACTAAACCACTCTAAGGCACGTTGCTCCACGTAGGTAAGTGCCTGATTACGAACCGTAAAGCCCACATGACCACCATAATCAGGAGTTTCCAAATAAAAATAAGGGTGTTCTTGGGCTATAGCTGTTGGGAAGCACAAAGGCGTAAGGAAAGGGTCATCTTTGGCACTAATCAACAAGGTAGGTACTTTGATACCGTCCAAATAGAACCGAGAACTTACTTTGCGGTAGTAATCGGCTGCATTTTGAAAACCATGTAAGGGAGCTGTATAAGCATCATCAAACTGCCTGAAATTCACAATTTTATCAAAATTTCTTACAGAAATATGTTCGGGCATACGGGCTGCTTTGGCTGCTAATTTCTTTTCTAAGGTGAGCAAAAAGTTTTTGGTATAAAACCATTTGTTCGGCTTTGCCAATTCATCACTGCACGAAGCCACATCACAAGGCACAGATACGGCTAAGGCTTTTTTCACAATAGACGGCACATAGCTGCCGCCTTCACCCAAATATTTCAACACCATACTTCCGCCCATGCTAAAACCCACCAATACAACTGTTTGATAATTAGGATATTGCTTGGCTACATACCGTATAATATATGCTAAATCTGGAGTATCTCCATGATGATAGAAACGAGGTAGCCTATTCAGTTCGCCACTACAAGTACGGAAATTGATTGCCAAACCGTCATAACCCATGCCTAACAAAGTTTTTATCATGCCTTTGACATAGTGCCTTTGTGAACTCCCCTCTAAACCATGTGCAACAACGACAAGCTGTTGGCTGCGTTGTTGGGGCTGGCTATACGCCCAATCCAAATCTAAAAAATCTCCGTCTTCGGTATCTATTCGTTCTCTGTGGTAGTTTACACCTGCTATTTTCCTGAAAAAACTCGGATAAATGGTTTGCAAATGACCATTGAACAAAGTTTTGAGAGGTGGCGTAAAATTTTTAGGGGTGAGAATAGGCATATAATAATTTTGGAATTATGAATTAAAAATTACGAATTATCTAAGTATTAATTTTCTTCTTCCAACAATTCTAAAACTCCTGAAAGTTCATCAAAATCCTTTAATCCTGCACTAATTTCATTGCCACCTTTGAGGGAAATTCCCGTAGTATTGAGGGCTAAAATTTCCTCTAAATTACTTTCGTTGATAGCTACTCCCAAAAGGATAGGGTATTGCGACCCTACTTTTTGTAACCATTCGGTTTTGTCTTGGGCTGTTGTATTACTTTCAAAAATAAAATATTTAACTCTAACAGCATATTTTTGTAAAATAGTCGCTAAAAAAGATACATCTGTATATTTATCTATATCCAAAGACAATATTAACGGTAAATCTGTTTGAATTTGGTCTATCAACTGCCAATCATTGACTTGTAGGGCATCTAAGGCGTAATTTTGCCAATCTGTTGTTGTGCTGCTTATTTCTCCTACCAATTCTACGCCTGTTATCCATTGAGCAATAGCTGAAAATTTCTGGGCATCTACATAGTCAGGAGAATTTTGGTCTAAACAAAATCCTATCATATTTACGCCCATACCTGCTGCATAACGGGCATCACTTAAATTATTAACTGAAATTTTTACGGTAGTTCTTAGTGCCATAGTAATTAAATAAAAACGTAGTAATGTAATCTTTCAAAACAACTTCAAACCTATAAGGTTTCAAAAACCTTATAGGTTTAGTTATAGTATTATTAGGAAATTTTATTTTTTTAATCCTAATTCTTTTAATCTTTCTGTTAAAAATTCACCTGCTGTGGTATCTGTAAACTGCTTAGGGTTTTCAGGTGTAATACAGCTTGGTAAGCAAGTTAAATCCATTTCTGAACGAGGGTGCATAAAGAACGGAATAGAATAACGAGAAGTATTCATTTGTTCTTTTGGTGGATTTACAACCCTATGAATCGTAGATTTTAGTTTCTTATTGGTCAATCTTTCCAACATATCCCCCACATTCACAACAACTTGCTCTGGCAATGCCGTAATAGGAATCCATTTGTCATCTCTACGCAAAACTTGTAAACCGTCTGCACTTGCTCCCATCAACAACGTGATGAGGTTGATGTCGCCATGTGCTGCTGCACGTACCGCATCGGCAGGAATATCGTCTGGATTAGGAATTGGAGGGTAATGCAAAGGTCTTAAAATACTATTGCCAAATTTTACTTTATTGTCAAAGTAATATTCATCTAAACCTAAGTGCAAGGCAATAGCACGCAACATCATCACACCTGCTTGCTCCAAAGTACGGTAGGCTTCTAAGGTGTATTTTTCAAATTCTGGTAATTCTGTAGGGAAAATATTATCTGGATATTCTTTCTTTACAGGGTCGTTTTCATCTGTAACTACTTGTCCTACATGGTAAAACTCTTTCAGGTCAGGCGTTTTAAAACCTTTGGCAGTTTCACGACCTTTGCTGATGTAGCCACGTTGCCCTGCTAGTTCTAATTTTTCGTATTTTCTTTTAGTGTCTTCAGGCAAATCAAAAAATTTCTTTACAGAACTATATAAGTTAGCTGTTAGGTCATCACTCAAACCATGATTTTTAACTGCCACAAAACCTATGTTTTCGTAGGCTTGTCCTAATGCTTTTACAAAAGCAGCTTTACGCACAGGGTCGCCAGAAGTGAAGTCTGCCAAGTCCAATGATGGCACTTCGTCATATAAAATTTCAGCCATTGTTGATAGTATTTATTGGTTGGTAAATTACAATAGAGGTACACTATTTGGCGGGCAATTTAGTGGGTTTTCATGGATTTTCAATAGGTCGGCTTGGGCATTTGTGAAGAATTATCTTGGTGATTGTAACTTTTGAGTAAAAATAAAGGATATATTAATATGATTTGGATTAATGCTTTATACTAAGTTTGTCCATAATTTCTCTCTTTTCTTGTGTTAAAATGTATTAAAGCATTATTTTTGAGAGAACTGTAAAGCCTGTTTTTCCGTTCTTATTTTTTATTGTACCCTCTCTGTCTTTGTCTTACTTGTACTTTTTATGAAAGCATTGCGTTATTGCCTTGTTCTAATAGCATTTTTCTATACGTCTGCACTGGTTGCTCAACAACCAATACTAAATATTGATACCTTATCGCATAAAGAAAAATACCGCCTAAGAAATTTTGCGTGGGTGTACGAGGACAAAACAAGTCATAAGTCATTGGACAGCATTATGCAACCTCATATACAAGCTCAATTTAAACCTTTTGATATAAAATATACGACTAATCATAGTTACTCTTATTGGGTAAAGTTTAAAATTCAAAGTACATACTTTAAAAAAACTTCTTGGGTGCTGTCGCCACAAGATTTTAGAGGTTTAGACTATATAGATTTGTACGTTATCAAGCCGTCTATGGCGTATAATCGGAAATTGTCAGGCAGGTTAAGACCTTTGCAAGAAGTAGAGTTAGGGCTTCGAAACAGTATGTTGCAAGTTTTTGATTTAGAGGCAGATACAAGTTATACAACCATTTATTTACGTTTTCAGAATGCCTCCAATGTAAATCCTACATTTGTAAGTTATTTTTTGACAGAAAAAGTTAATTACTTGAAAGAGGAAGAAAGTAAGTATGATAGGCGAAATATTCAACAAGGTATTTTTCAAGGAATGTTATGGATTATTATTATTTACAATATTCTTTTGTACTTTTCTGTAAGAGAAAAATCATATTTTTATTATGCACTGTATTTATTCACCGCCTCTGTTTACTTTGCCCTAAGAAATAGCTTCTTTTTGCCTGTTTTTATTGCAGAGTACATACACCCCCAAGCCTATATTTATTTTTGGTATTCAGCCGTTAATTTAGCCACCATCTCCTATTTTATTTTTATGCGTAGCTTTTTTAATACTGCCGAAAAGCTACCCAAAATAGATAGACTCTTACGTTATATCATTGGTTTTCAGTTTCTGTTTGGTGTACTTGCCATTATTTATTTGGCTTATACTACAGACTCCAATGGTATTTTACGCATTGCCATTATACCTGGTATTTTGCAGGTGTTATCAAGTATTTATGTAATGGTACGTTTGAACAAAGAAGGTGGCGACATAGCCAAATATTTTGTGTATGGTAGTGCAAGTTTGTTGGTAGGTGTAATTGTTTACAATGCTATTTTTTATTCAGTGATTGCGTTTGGTTTCCTTTCTCCTGAAGAAATAAGTATTGTAGATATGAATTTTATCATAGAAATAGGGGTCATTGTAGAAATATTGTTTTTTTCTTATGGTTTAGGCAAAAAAATTCAATTAACAGAACAAGATAAATTGGTAGCTACCGAACAGTTAGTGAAACAACTCACAGAAAATGAAAGAATACAAATAGAAGCTAATCAGCATTTGGAAGGGAAAGTGCAAGAAAGAACTGCCGAATTACAAGAAACTATTGAAGAACTGAATACTTCTTTGTTGGTAATTAACACCCAAAAGAAAGAAATTGAAAAGAAAAACGAAGATATTACGGCAAGTATCAACTATGCCAGACGCATACAAACCGCCATGTTAGCCACTGAGGAAGAGGTGCAACGTAGTTTGCCTGATAGTTTTATTTTTTTTCGTCCCAGAGATATAGTTTCGGGAGATTTTTATTATTACCAAGAAGTTCAACATTCTATTCCAACAGTAGAGGCTCGTGTAGCCCAACAAATTCCGTATGAGTACATTCATCAACAAAAAATTATCATAGCTGCCGTAGATTGTACTGGTCATGGCGTACCGGGAGCCTTTATGAGTATGGTAGGCAATGAGATTTTAAGTGAAATTATTAATGTAAAAGACATTTACCAACCGAGTGAAATTCTTACAGAACTGCATAAAGGCATACGCAAAGCCCTCAAGCAACAAGAAACCATGAACAAAGATGGCATGGACTTGACTTTGCTGACTTTGACCAAAGAAAATGACAGATTTATTACAGCAGAGTATTCGGGAGCTATGAATCCCCTCTATTATTTTGAAGTGCCTAAAGACAGAGAGGTAGCTGTTTTTAATGAAATAAAAGCAACCAAACGACCTATTGGGGGGCAGTTGGACGAAAAGTCACATCAAACTTTGTATGTGAACCACACCATTCAACTACAGGAAGACAAAAACTATACATTTTACTTGTTTACAGACGGTTTCCAAGACCAGTTTGGTGGTGAGCATAATAAAAAATTTATGGTTAAACGGTTCAAAGAAATGTTGTACGATATTCAACATTTAGATATGCTATTCCAAAAAGTTACGATTACACAGACTTTTGAAGCATGGACAGAGGGTTATGAGCAAATAGATGATGTATTAGTGATGGGAGTTAGAATAATATAGTGTGCTGTTTGGGCGTTTATACTTGCAATTTGTTAAGGCTTAAAAATATCAACAAAATTATAGTGTATTTGTTACACTATAATTTTATTTTGCGTATTAGGACAACACAAATTGTTATTTCTATGAAAAAGGTTTTTCTATTTCTTATAATATTTGGTTTTCTATATCCTATGATTGCTATAGGACAGGTAGATAGAACTTTTTGGTTTGTAGCTCCCAATGTGAGTGCTGCGCATGGTGATACACCTATTTTATTTCGTTTTGCAGCTTTTAGTGTGGCATCTACCGTTACGATTAGTATGCCCGCCAACCCTGCATTTACGCCTATAGTGGTAAATGTACCTGCGAACTCGTCTGTGAGTCAAGACCTTACAGCTCGGTTAGCACAAGTAGAAACACCGTTTGATGCAGGCGGAGTTACCCCTGCTCCTCAAAATACAGGTATCTTGATTCAAGCTACCGAAATGATTACAACCTACTATGAGGCAAATCGAGGCAACAATCCAGACATATTTGCTTTAAAAGGTTCTAATGCGTTGGGGAATGATTTTTATTTACCCCTCCAAAAAACATGGAACAGCCAAATATTAGGAGATAATCATACAGGTTTTTTAGTAGTAGCTACCGAAGATAATACAACCGTAACTGTAACGCCTACAGTTACTTTGGAGGGTGGACGTACTGCAAATATCCCTTATACTGTTACCTTAAATAGAGGGCAAACTTACTGTGGTTCAATTCTCCAACCTACAGGTGCGAATATGCCTTCGGGGACTCGTGTGCAAGCTAATAAGCCTGTTGCTGTTACATTATTTTCAGATTCTATTTTTACAAATACAGGTTATGGTGGTTGTTATGATTTAGTAGGCGACCAATTAGTGCCTACAAATATTTTAGGGACACAATATATGATAATGCGTGGTTTCTTGGGCTTTAATTCAGGCGGAACGTATGGCACAAACCCAGAAAGAGTAGTAGTTTTAGCTACACAAGCTAATACAAATGTTACTTTTACAAATACAGGTATCACTAATGTTAATCTGGCTACAGTGGGCAGTATTACTGAAATTACGTTATCAGATGCACAACCGTTTACTTCTATTATTACAGACAAACCCGTATATGTATTTCACTATGCAGGTTTTGGTTGTGAAACGGGTGGGGCGTTGTTACCTGCTGCCACAGATTGTTCTGGCTCAAAAAGAGTACGTTTTATTCGTTCCACTGATGAATATTTTGGGGTAACAATTTTAGCTAAAGTTGGTACACAAGGAAATTTTAGTTTAAATGGAGGTGCTGAAAATACGGATATTCCTGCCTCGGCTTTTCAGGCTATACCCGGTTCTGCAACGTGGTTAGCTGCCAGAATATCTTTTTCTACTGCCCAATTAGCTGCTGGTTCTTCTAACATCATTAGCAATAGTGCAGGATTGTTTCACTTAGGTATTATCAATGGAGGTGAAAATTCAGGCTGTCGTTATGGTTATTTCTCCAGTTTTAACTCCGTAAATTTAGGTCCTGATATTAATATTAGCTATGGTTCTTTTGTTACTTTAGATGCGGGTCCCGATGGTTTGTCATATCTTTGGAGTACAGGAGCAACCACCCAAACAATTAATGTACCTATCTTTACAGTAGGCAATTACCATGTAGCTGTAACCGTAAGCCCCGGTTGCGTATTAAGAGATACGGTTTGTGTAGGGACAGCAGAATATGTATGGACTGGCGATTTAGGTAATGACCCTAGCAATGTAGATAACTGGAGTCGCCCTTGCGGGGTAAATGCTTTACCAGATTGTAATACAGACATTATTATTCCAGTAACCACAGGTGGAAAACCTTATCCTATTATTACTGGCACAAGAAACTTTAGAGATGTACGAATAGAACCTAATGCAACACTGACAATTTCAAGTGGAGCAAGACTAAATGTTTGCCGTAATTTTATGCACTATGGTACATTGACTATGCAAGCTAACTCTACGGTAGCCTTTATTGGCACACAACCACAAACCTATACACGCACAGCTACGGGGGTAGGCGAATTTGAAAACTTAATCATAGCCAATACTACTACACCTATTAGTGATACACAGTATCCATTTTTACGCATTGTAGATGGTACAAATTACCAAAATTTGGTTGTATCTCCTACAGGTACATTGACCTTCCAAAACGGGTATATTGTTACTGATAATACCAGAGAAATTGTTGTGAGAAACAGAGCTATAAATTCTATAAGTGGCTATGGAAATACTCGGTATGTAGTGGGTAGGCTTCGCCGTTATCATAATACCACAGGGAGTTATGACTATCCAGTGGGCTTAGCACTGCCTGTTTCTTCTCCTACTTTAGTGCCAGCCAAAGCAGGTACACTAACAAATATGAATACCGCAACTTGTTGGCAAACAGCTAATTATAACACAGGTATTGGTACAACAAGGGTGTTAGATTTTGATGGTGTCGATGATTTTATTCAGATGCCAGCTTTTGCAGAACTAAGTAATACACAACCTCGCACCATAGAATTATGGGCAAGAGTACGTAGTTTTACTGGTGCAGGAGGATTATTCCAATTTGGCAACACTAGTAATTTACAAGATTTTTCTTTGAGAGTAAATGGTTCTAATGATAATTGGCGGTCACAATTCTGGGCAGCAGATTATGACTTTAATACTTCTGCCTACAATAGTGGAGCTGGTTTATTAAATAGATGGACACATTACGCCTTAAGTTTTAATGGCACGCAAATTTGTGTATATATTGATGGAGCATTAGTCAATACCTGTCAAGCAAGGGCTTTAAATACAAATACAGTGATGAATTACATTGCTCGTTGGAATACAAGTTACTTGAATGGACAAATAGACGAAGTTCGTATATGGAATTATGCTCGGACTTCCGCACAAATTACAGCAAGTATGTCCACGCCATTATCAGGCTGTAATGTAGCAGGTTTAGTAGCTTACTATAATTTTGAAGAAGGCACTGGTACAGCAGTTAATCATTATGACCTTACTTGTGCCCCACCACAAATGGTTTACCAATTAGCTAATGTAAATTTCACCACAGCAACAACCAATGTGGATAATTTATTAGCCTACTTCAACCAATACAGTACAACCCCTACACTATCAGGACAACCACTCACTTGTGGAGCAGATTTTAACTGCCAAGTCTTGAATAATGGCTTTTGGACAATCAATGCTTTTAATAATGCAGGCACACAAATTTCGGGAGATGGCGTTTATACACTTACTTTGTATAACACCAACTATACCAATGCAGGTAGTACCTGTTCAGGAATGGCTGCAAATCGAGGCGGTGTGATGAAAAGAAACAATAGTGCTGCTGCGTGGAGTGTGGGAATACCGGGCTTTTGTGTGAATGACGCATTGACTGCGGTAGCTCGTGGGGGTATGGTAGGATTTTCGGATTTTGCTACCGCACTAACACCTTCTCCAGTATTACTACCTGTGGAGTTGCTTAGTTTCAGTGCTAAACTTATAACTAAAAATACAGTGAAGCACACTTGGCAAACAGTAACAGAAAAGCAAACCTCCTACTTCTTAGTAGAACGTAGCAAAGACGGATTTAACTTTGGAGTAATAGGACGAGTAGAAGCAGCAGGTAATAGTACAACTCTACAAACCTATGACTTGTTAGATAATACACCATTTGAAGGATTAAACTATTATCGATTAAAAATGGTGGATAAAGACGGCAGTTTCAGTTATTCAAAAGTAGTAGCTGTAAATTTACAAGGCACAGACAATTCTTTCTTTAACGTCTTCCCAAACCCAGCAGGCGAAGGCACAGAGCTAAAAATAGCTTTGGAAGATGTAGGAACATTGCAAATAACTGTTACAAATATGTTGGGGCAAGTGGTACACAGTCAAACAGTTACTAAAGCACAAGCCAACGAGTTAATAACCATTAGTAAAAAACTACCTAAATCTACTTATATTTTGCACATTGCTACAGAACAGTCGCAATACAGAGAAAAAGTAATTATAGAGTAAAAAGCTATTTTATCTAATTTCTGGCAGTAGTAAAAACTTTGGCAGTGGTCGATAGACCCTGCCAATAGTTTTTATAATATTTTCTCTACAAAAAGAATTGACATTGTAGAGATTTCTGAAATAAAGTAGCAAAACAAGCAGCTTATTCAAAAACTATCTATAACTTTACGACATTTTGCGTGGTTTTTGCTAAGTTTGCTGTATTATTTAACCTTTTGACTATTTATGAAGCTGCAAAAAATTTTATCAGGCGTGGCATTGCTGTCTTGTATGGTGCTTAACGCCACATTTGCACAAGAAAGAGATGAATTTGGTTTAAATCCAAACTCTCTACGTCCTATACATAAAGATGACCAACTCTTTAAGAAAACAATGTGGTTTCGTATGGACTTGAAAGAAAAGCAAAACAAGCCTTTCTTTGCCAAAAACATGGAAATTACTAAAGTAATTATAGATGCGGTAAAAGCTGGTATCTTACGTCCTTATATGAATGACTCTTTGGCAACTCGTATGTCGTTTGAGCAATTCACACAAAACCTTACTATCCCAGGACAAGAAACAGGTTTGACAGAAGAAGAAAAAGCTATGGGCTTTGGCGAATCTGATGACGGCTGGGGCGATGACCCTTGGGGTGGTGGCGAAAAAGGCGAAGGTGGCGGCGAAGGCGGTGCAGCAGCAGCGGCTACCAACGAATATTTTGCAAAAGATTTCAGCTTGTTAGAAATGCGTGAAGACATGATTTTTGACAAGAAAAGGTCAAGAATGTACCATGATATTCAGGCTATTACTATCATTTTGCCTGCCGACAAAAACCCTACAGGTGTAGAAAAGAACTTGGCTTCTTTTAGCTATAAAGAATTAGTAGAAAACGTATTCAGAGATAACGACATGGCGGTATGGTACAATAACCAAAACCCAAAAGAACACCGTAACTTAGAAGAAGCCTTTGAATTGCGTTTATTTGCTGCCCATATCGTAAAATTTGCGAACAGCGAAGACAATATGATAGAAGATATTTATGGTTCTGGTAAATCTGCTATTGTAGAGTCTATGAGATACGAGCATGGTTTAGTAGAATTTGAAAGTGATTTTTGGGAAAACTAATCTCAGTCATCACCTAACAAAAAAAGGTAACTTGCTAACAAGTTACCTTTTTTTGTGGTAAAAAATCAACTCTTGAAATGAGGTAGCAATGAACAATTAATGAGGCTATTTTGTAATGCAAAAATCTTATTTATGAATTGATTAAAAATTATTTAAAAAGATTTTTAATTAAAAATTTACTAATTAATCATTGTGTTATGCTTTTACCACTTTATTGTTTTGGTCTGGAAAAACCAAATGGGGTTTAAATGTTTTGGCTTTTTCAAATTCCATAAGGCAATAGGACATGATAATCACAATGTCGCCTACTTGCACACGCCTTGCAGCAGCACCGTTGAGGCAAATGATACCCGTACCCCTTTCGCCTGTGATTACGTAGGTTTCAAATCTCTCTCCATTGTTGTTATTCACAATCTGTACTTTTTCGCCTTCTATCAAGTTGGCAGCCTCCATCAAATCTTTGTCAATCGTAATACTTCCTACATAATTCAATTCGGCTTGTGTAACTTTTGCCCTATGAATCTTCGATTTTAGCACCTGTATAAACATGGAAAATATGAATTGGTGAGTGTGTATATTTTGCGTGGCAATTTAGTGCTTTTTATGAATTATACCATAATAAAGGCGGTTTTCTGTATGACTTACCACCCAAAAACCTTCCCACCTATTCTTGCCCCTACAAACACCACCCCAGAACTACGCGGAACATGACGAGAGTAGTCATCAAAAAAATATTCATAACTGCCAAATACTTGTAAATGAGCCTTTTCGCCACTTATCGATAAGCCTGTTTCGCAACGTGCATTTTGTGTAAATACTTTGGTGTTATCAAAAATCATATTTTGTACCCATGCTTTGCCGTACAACCCAAAAGTCTTGTTGAGTTGCCAACTAAGCCCTGCTTGTGCTTGCAATGCTCCGCGTAGTGTAGCCCAACTTTGGCTGTCGTCTATGTACGGATAACGGCTGTCGTAACTGTACCAAAAATATTCGCCTCGTAAGGCAAGTTGCAAAGTTACTTTGTTGTGTAGGCGAATTTTCGGTTGAAAAATTTGTAAATAAGGTGCATTGACAATCAGCACTCTGTACGTAATATTCTGAAAATCAATGCTATTGTCCAAACTCCCGTCTGTGTCCGCATTGTCTATATTGTGTCTGCAACGGTGTGTAATACCTGCTTCTAACACAAATTTTTTACGTTGGTAATACAAAGCAAAAGTTTCATGCCAAATAGCCCCTTTGGGATTAAAATACAAATTGTTATATAAATCTGCCGTAACTTCATGGGCAGATGCAAAAACAAAAGACAAGTTGGAATTAAACCTATACACCTCGAAATAACCAGCTATTTTGGCATTCCACGCATGGGCATTTGCAGTAGAACCATAACCACGCGAAAATTCTGCTAAAAAACCTGTATTCGCAAAAACTTTTCCTACACTACTACTGTCTGTAAACGGATTGATAAGGTAATTTCTGCTAACTAAAATTTGGGCGGTACTTGTAAAGTACAAAAAAAAGGCAGCCACAAAACACTGCACAAACAGAGAAAATTTGGACATAGAACTATAAAAATATAAGTGTATGGCAAGTTAAGCATAATGTTCTTAGATTTTGTGCCAATGATTATTCTCCACCCAAATATTCATTTTTTGATAAAAAAATAGCTTGTATGAATACTTTGGAGTAAAAAAAGGGTTTCTTACGTCAATTTTTATTAAATTGATTATCAATTATTTGCAAAATATATACTACAATTCTTTTGAGGTATTAAAAAGACAATCAAATAGTTAGCTATTTGATAATACTTACCAAAAATTACACTCTAAACAAAGTAAGCCACTTGTAAGGTTTTTCTTAAAACTCACTATCTTTTTTTTATGAAACCTACTAACTTTGCTAACTATTATCGACTCACTAATCAATGAAAAATCTTCGTTCTCTTGCCAATAAAATGTCTATGTTGGAACAATCCATGATGGGCAAAGTTCCGCCACAGGCTCTCGAATTAGAGGAGGCTGTTTTGGGTGCATTGATGTTGGAAAAAGAGGCATTGAACGAAGTTATAGAAATCCTGAAGCCTGAAAGTTTCTACAAAGAAGGGCATCAGGTCATCTACAAAGCCATTGTTTCGCTATTTGGGCGAAGTGAGCCTGTAGATTTGATGACCGTAGTAGCAGAACTTCGCAAGACAGGCGAAATGGAACTTTCGGGAGGGATTCCGTACATTACGCAGCTCACGACCAGGGTAAACAGCTCTGCCAACGTGGTTTTTCACGCCAGAATTGTAGCCGAACAAGCCATTAAAAGAGATTTGATAAGAGTGTCTAATGAGGTACTTCGCATGGCTTTTGAGGACACGACAGACGTTTTTGAGCTGTTGGATTTTACAGAAAAGTCTTTGTTTGATATTTCGGAGTCGAATATCCGTAAAAATTATGCAGATATGCGGTCAATTTTGAGCCAAGCCTTCATGGAATTGGAAACCAGACGTAACCACAAAGACGGTTTGACGGGAGTTCCCACAGGTTTCATGGCTTTAGACCGTATCACTTCGGGTTGGCAAAAATCTGACTTGATTATTTTGGCTGCCCGCCCTGCTATGGGGAAATGTTTGGGCAAAGGCACAAAAGTTTTGTTATATAACGGCACAACTAAAAACGTAGAGGACATTCAGGTTGGAGATGTTTTGATGGGAGATGACTCTACGCCTCGTCATGTTTTGTCTTTGGGCAAAGGACATGACAAAATGTATTCGGTACGCCAAAGATATGGGATAAATTATAGAGTAAACGGCGAACATATTTTGTATTTGCAAGTACACGAAGATACTCGCAGACACAAAAAAGGTGAAATATTGACTTTGACTGTGGATGAATTTTTACAAATTCCTCGTTCAGATAGAAATTCATATTGGGGCGTAAGAGTGCCTGTAGAATACCCAGAAAGAAAACTTAAAGTGTCGCCTTATTTGTTTGGGTACTGTTTGGGGGTTTTGAACCAAGCCAAATTAACAATGGCTGTACCCTCGACACAACCTCTCAAAACATCATTGCAAAGCACCTCAACGGCAGTACAACAAAGCCCAGCTTTGAAAGAATATGCCGATTATTTGATAAAAGTTTATCAAGAAAAAGTAGAAAATAATGAAGAACCTGCAACAGCTAATTGGACTTTAACAGAAGATTTATACATTCCTGCAAGTTATTTGGTCAATAGCAAAGCCAATAGGTTGGCATTGTTGGCGGGTTTAATAGATGCTTGCGGAGATTATGAATATTTATACAGTTCGGATTTAGACCGTTATGCTTTGTTGTTTGCAGACGAAAATTTGCGTAATCAGATAGTTACTTTAGCCAATTCTTTGGGCTGTTGGGCTTTTGCACATACGGAAGACGACAGAGGAAAATCTACTTTTGGTTGTGTGATTCGGGGAGATTTACGCAAAATGCCGATTAAAAATGTAGGCAAAAAATCTACTTGTTTAGGCACAGGCGAAGGGCATTTGAGTCCGATTCGGGTAGATTTTGATAAAGAAGATGACTATTATGGTTTTGAGATAGACGGCAACCATTTGTTTTTGTTGGCAGACGGTACGGTTACGCACAATACGGCTTTTGTGTTGTCGGCACTGCGAAATGCTGCGGTGATGTTCAAGAAAGGCGTGGCGATATTTTCCTTAGAGATGTCGTCTGTGCAGTTGGTAAACCGTTTGATTTCGGCAGAGGCGGAGTTGGAAAGTGAAAAAATTAAGAGTGGAAAATTGGCAGATTACGAATGGGAACAAGTCATTCACAAGACACAAACTCTTAGCGAAGCCCCGATTTTTATAGATGACACGCCAGCCCTTACGATTTTGGAGTTGCGGGCAAAATGTCGGAGGCTCAAAGCTCAACACGATATTCAGTTGATTATCATAGATTATTTGCAGTTGATGAGTGGCGATGGCAGCAAAACAGGCGGTAATCGTGAACAAGAAATTGCGTCTATTTCTCGTGCCTTGAAACAGTTGGCAAAGGAACTGGACGTGCCTGTGATTGCCCTTTCGCAGTTGAGTCGTGCTGTGGAGGTGCGTGGCGGAGATAAGAAACCGCAGTTGTCGGATTTACGTGAATCGGGTTGTGTAACAGGCGATACTCTTGTGCTTGATGCAACGACAGGCAAATTAATCCCTATTAAGACGTTGGCAGAAAGAACCCAACAAACTACTTTACAGTGTTTGTCTATAGACGATAATTTGCGTTTGGGCAAACAAAGTATGATTAAAGCCTTTTATTCGGGCAAAAAGCAAGTTTTTGAACTTAAAACACGTACAGGAAGAACTATTAAGGCAAGTGCGAATCACCCGTTTTTTAAGTTAGAAGGCTGGACAAGATTGGATAATTTGAAGGTAGGGGATAAAATTGCGGTAGCTAAAAACCTAATTACTAAGCAAAAAACAGCACAAATACCATTTCAGATAAAAAATTATAGGGTGCATTGGGACGAAATTACTACTATTACACCTTTGGGCGTAGAAGATGTATATGATGCTACAGTAGAGGTTACACACAATTTTGTAGCCAACGATTTTATTATACACAATAGTATAGAGCAAGATGCGGATATGGTACTATTCTTATACCGTCCCGAATACTACGGCATTACCCAAGACGAAAACGGCAACCCCACTGTAGGCGTAGGTGAAGTGATTATAGCCAAACACCGTAACGGTGCATTGGACAATGTGAAGCTGCGGTTTATTGGCAAGTACACAAAGTTTTCGGACTTAGATGCAACAGAAAACTTTGCGGGGGGAGATATGGGCAACTACGGCAGTTCTTTTAACCAACACAGTGGCATTTCTGAATTTGATAACAACGGAGGTAATATTATTTTGGGCAGCAAAATGAACCAAGACAGCCCCAACGACAACGGAAATCTACCACCTAATCCGTTTGGGTATGCAGGTAACAACAATGACGAAGTGCCGTTTTAATGATAAATTTGACAGTAGCAAGGCAAGAACCCTTGCTATTGTGCTATATAAAACTTTCTATTTAGCTACAAACTACTAACTTTGTGGGGTAAATAGACAGTAGCTACCATGAAAATCTCCGTAGAAAATTTAGGGACAATCCACAAAGGCGAAATTTCTTTAGACAAGGAATTGACGATTTTTACTGGTGAAAATAATTCGGGGAAATCGTATATGAGTTATTTGGTATATGCTACTATTAATGTAGCTAACAAGGCAAATCCTGAATATACTTATTACGCACAGAGGTGGATAAATTTTGCATATAAGGAAAACTTAATTTCAGAAAATTTCTTTATTGATAATGGCTTTTATCTAAAAGTAAATCAAATAAATAAAAAACTACTTGAATTACGGAATAAGTTTCATTTGATTTTTATTAATGATGAAATAAATAGATATTTACACTTTAAAAACTATAATGATAAATTTTCTATTAATTTGAAAATATATAATCAGGAAGATGAGAATAAATTTATAGATAATCGTGAATTTACAATTAATATTAATCAAAAACTATTCAACTTGAAACAAACAACAGAAGACGTTTTAATTACATCTCCTAATTATGATATAAATGACCAAAAAGCAATTATTAACTATATGTTATATGTTTTTTGTCCTAAAACATCTTCAACATACTTTATTCCTGCTGAAAGAACAGCTATTAATATGTTTTATACTGATATTATTAAAAACAGAGCTTTAGAAAATGAAGAGCTAAAGAGAATGGGGAATATATCAATGGAAAAAATAGAGCTAATGAAACAACAAGGTCTATTTTTGCCTCGTTCTATGAAACCTATTGATGACTATTTATATTTCTGTTATGATTTCCGCAAGCACGTTTTAAACCCACCAACAGCATTCGCAGATTTAGCCACCGAATTAGAAAATCTATTAGGCGGTGGCGTAGGGGTTTCTGCTTTTGGAGATTTGCAGTTCCAGCCCACTAAGGAGGCAAGCCAAATTCCTTTGTACCTTACCTCTTCTTTGGTCAAATCTTGGTCGGGTGTGGTGATTTACCTACGGCATTTGGCACAAGAGGGAGATATTTTGATGATAGACGAACCCGAAATTAACCTACACCCCAAAACACAAGTCCAAATAGCCCGTTTCTTGGCAAAAATGGTGAACAGAGGTATTCGGATTGTGGTGAGTACGCATAGTGATTATATTATTAAGGAATTAAATAATTTAATCATGTTGAAAAATGAAAATCCGAAAGCTAAAAAACTATTGAAAAAACTTAACATAGATGAAAATGCTGTTTTGGAATATAACAAGGTAGCAGTGTATTCATTTGAAAATCATACTATTAGAGCAGTACCTACTTCTGTTACAGGTTTTGATGTGCAAGCCTTAGATGAGCAAATTATCAAACAAGGCAATGAAAGTAGGTTAATTTATGAAACCCTTTATGACAATGAAAACTAAGAAAATCACAGTAAAAGAAAAGAGTTTTTTTAACACCTTAGTAGATATTTTACATAAAGATTATCAAATAAGTCTCACAAAAGGTGTTTTTTATCTTTTTGAGGAAAAAGAACCCAACTATCCTATCACAAAAATTTTGATAGAAAATAAACTATGTCTTTGTAAATTTGATAAAGATACCAAAGGCAAAAAGTTATTTCCTTTTTTCAAAGATGGCGGACAAAATACTTGTTGCGATTTTATAGGTTTTTATATAGTTGATAATGAATGTTTTATTCTTCTGATTAACCTAAAATCAAAGAATATTAGTAATCATGTTGCACAATTAGAAGGAGGTGCATTGTTGGCTCATTTTATTATAGACACCGCACAAAGACTATTAGGAAAAGAAAAAACTCTTGTTATGAAACAAAAAGCCTTTTTAGTTACTACAAATAAGCAAAAAGTAATTAAGCAAGATTACTATTTTTTTCGTAGCAAAAAAGAAAACTTCTTTACTCATATAGCAGGTAAGGATTTAGACTTAGATTATTATTGCATTTAACAAAATAATAATTATTATCAACTGATTACTGTTCACTGCCCACTGAAAAAATGCTACTCACCAAACTCGAAATCAAAGGCTTTAAATCTTTTGCCGACAAAGTAGTTATCAACTTTGACAAAGGCATCACAGGCATTGTAGGACCGAATGGCTGCGGAAAATCCAATGTCATCGATGCTATTCGTTGGGTGCTTGGCGAACAAAAAACCAAAAACTTGCGGTCAGACAAGATGGAAAATGTCATTTTTAATGGCACAAAAGACCGTAAACCTACCCAACTTGCCGAAGTTTCGCTAACTTTTGACAACCACAAGGCGGTATTGCCTACCGAATATTCGCAGGTTACGATTACCCGCAAGCTGTTCCGCACAGGCGACAGTGAGTATTTGCTCAATGGCGTTACGTGCCGTTTGAAAGATATTCACAATTTGTTTTTGGATACGGGCATCGGTTCGGACAGCTACGCTATCATTGAGTTGAAAATGATTGATGAGATACTGAATGACCACAACAATTCAAGACGTGGCTTGTTTGAGGAGGCTGCGGGCATTTCTAAGTTCAAGGTGCGGAAAAAAGAAACTCTCAAAAAACTGGAAGATACAGATGCAGACTTGTCAAGAGTAGAAGATTTGCTGTTCGAGATTGCCAAAAACATGAAAACTTTGGAAAGGCAAGCAAAACAAGCCGAAAAATATTACCAAATCAAGGAGATTTACAAACAACAAAGTATTGAATTAGGTAAAAAAGTAGTAAATATTCAAAACGAAAAAGTACAAAGACTACAAGCCCAACTGCACACAGAAACACAACAACGCCAAGAGCTACAAAAGCAGATTGAAGAAAAAGAAAATAGTATTGAAGGTATTAAAAAAGTAGTATTAGACAAAGAAAAGTTATATACTTCTCGCCAAAAAACTTTGCAAGAACATACCAACCGTATTCGCCAATACGAAAGTGATAAAAAACTAAGAGCCGAACAGCTTAAATATTTGGCGGAAAAGCAGAAAAACCTTGAAAATCAGTTGTTTGCAGACGAAAAACAAACAGCTACGCACCAAGAGCAACTACAAAGTTTGCAAGCCGAAAAGATAGCAGCCGAACAACTATTGGCAGAAATGGCGGTGCAAGTGGAAGCACTAAAAACCACCACTGAAGAAAGTAAAACGCAATCGGCTAATTTACAACAAAGTGTGCAGCAGTACAGTAGTTTGTTTCGCAAAAAGCAAGATGAACTATTTGGTTTGCGTAAAAGCTTGGAAATCAGTCAAGTACAATACAATTCTTTGCGACAAGAATTAGAAAAAAATGCGTCTTTGGAAGGGCAACAACGTGCAGGTTTAGCCGAATTTGAGGACAAAATCATTGACCTAAAAGAAGAATTGACAGCCGAAGAACAGTTGTTGAAAGACTTGACCGCAGCCGAAGAAAACCGCCAACAGCAAATCATTGAAAAGCAACAAAGCATAGAACAACAAAAAGACGACTTGGCAAAAGTCAATCGCCGAATAGATGCTTTACAGAATGAATACAATTTAACAAAGTCTTTGATAGATAATTTGGAGGGTTTTCCAGAGGCTATCAAGTTTCTGAAAAAACAAGGTGGTCAGTTGAAAAATGCCCCTCTCTTGTCCGATATTTTGACTTGTGAGCCACAATATAGAGTAGCTATTGAGAATTTCTTAGAGCCTTATATGAATTACTATGTAGTTGATAATGAAGCAACTGCATTGCAAGCTATTAGTTTGTTAGATAGTAGTGGGAAAGGCAAAGCAAGTTTTTTTATTTTGGATAGAATACCCAACAAAGACGCACAAACATTGCCAACGGAGTTGTCAAACAATTTGGCAGAAACAATGGCAGCTGTGCAAATTATAGAGTTTGACGAAAAATATAAAAGCCTTTTTGAGTTGTTATTGTCAAATGTTTTTGTTGTAGATGATGACGCTATATCCCCGCAAGGGTTTAAAGAATCTACTTTAATATCAAAAAATGGGAAAATCATTAAAAGACCTTATAGCCTTTCGGGTGGTTCTGTAGGTTTATTTGAGGGCAAACGAATTGGTAGGGCAAAAAACTTGGAAAAATTGCACGAGGAAATTCAGCAACTCAAGACCGAATGGCAAGCAAAAGATTTGGTACTAAAACAAGATAACCAATTATTACAAAATCTACGTACTAATACCCAAAAAGACGAGCTACAAAGAAAACAAAGACAAATAGCAGCTTTGCAGCAGCAAATTATTGCGGTTTATACCAAACAAGAACAGTATGCAGAAATGCTACGCAATAATGCTTTGCGGAAAGAAGATATTGAAGAAAAATTAACGGAACTAAAAGAAGAAATACTTGATAACGAACCACTTGTAAAGCAATTAACCGAAGAATTAAAAACCATAGAAGCACAAGTGAATAGCACTCAACAGGCTTTGGCGAGTAGTAATGAGGTGCAAAACCAAAAAAATAATGCTTTTAACCAACAAAATTTGTTGTATTACCAACAAAAAAATAGAGTAGAAAATTTGGGTAAAGACATTGCACAAAAAGAAGGTAGCATTACGGCAGGGGAAAAAAGAATTGCACAAAACCAAGTTGATTTGGAAGGGGTAAGCAAAGAGGCAGAAAAATTGTCTATCCATAGCGAAGTGGCGGAAGATGAATTGGAAAATTTATATGCAGAAAAAATAGCTATAGAAAAAGGGGTAAGCGAAGCAGAAACGGACTATTACGCTAGTCGAGAAAGTATAGCCGAAGTAGAAAAGCAAATTCGGGAGGCACAACGCAGCAAAGACCACTTGGATACGTTGTTGATGAACCTGCAAAGTAGTTTGAATGAAGGTAAATTGCAGTTAGTTTCTGTAAAAGATAGGCTTTCGGTAGAGTTTCAAATAGATTTGGACGAGTTGATGCAAGGCGAAGTTACGCTAAGTCCTTTGTCGGAGGAGGAACTGCGGGCTACATTGAAACAAACAAAAGAACAATTAGAAAAAATTGGTTCTATCAACCCTATGGCAATGGAGGCGTATAATGAAATAAAAGAACGGCACGACTTCATTATTGCACAAAAAGACGACTTACTAAAAGCCAAAAATTCTTTGTTAAGTACCATTGCAGAAATAGATACAGTAGCACAAAGTACATTTTTAGAGGCATTTCATAAGATACGTGAGTATTTCCAAAATGCTTTCCGTACTCTGTTTACAGAAGACGATACTTGTGATTTGGTGTTGGTAGAACCGAATGACCCTTTGGAGTCGAAAATAGACATTGTAGCCAAACCAAAGGGAAAAAGACCTTTGACTATCAATCAGTTATCGGGTGGAGAAAAGACCTTAACGGCTACTGCTCTCTTGTTTGCGTTTTACTTATTACGCCCTGCACCGTTCTGTATTTTTGATGAGGTAGATGCACCACTTGATGATGCTAACATTGATAAATTCAATAATATTATCCGTAAATTTTCGGATAATTCACAATTTATTATTGTTACGCATAATAAACGTACAATGGCAAGTACGGATATTATGTATGGCGTAACCATGATAGAACAAGGGGTGTCGAGAGTGGTGGCGGTGGATTTGAGGGAGATGGCGTAGGTTTCTAACAATAGTAAATTTGAAAAAGGTATCAACTCTTGTCAAATTGTCAAATAACTAACTATATCTGTTAAGTTTGAGAGTTTCGTGTTTTTGTCGAAAGATACTATATACTTTGTGGACACAAGCTAGTGAGAGCATCTAGTATAGCTAAAAATGCAAAGAATAATAAAAAACGTATAAGTATCTTTTTGAATGATAGTATTCGAGCTTTTGATAATCTATAAACTAAAAAACCAATTAATAAAAATCCAATAATTGAATAAAGACCAAAGGCTAATAACATCATAATAGCATAGAAAACATAGACAAGTAATATACTACGCTGCCAACTGTCATGGTGCCAACGGGTGTAATACTGTGGTACTAAGTCATTCTGTTTTAAATGTTCCTGCCAAGTATCTTCTCTGTAAAACTCTACGGATTTGCCACTTCTTTCCTCCACGACAAAATATATTGTACTATCAGGCTTGCGTTCTCCTATAAATTTCCGAGTGTAGCCTATGATATGCTCTTTATAAAAATACCAAGTTCTTATGTTACTAAACTTTTTACCGTTTTTTAAAATGAGTTGTTGTCCTTTATTATCTCTATTATCTACCATTCGGTGGTGTAGAGGTGTCAAAATATCATATTCTCCCCATGCTTTTAAAGGTGAGTAATACCATAATAATAGTATTGCCAATAATTGTGTTTTAAATTGCATAAACCATATTTAAAGATATACAACTATTTAAATCGTCGATTTACTAGTTTATAGATAGTTTTAACAGAAAAAATTACAACAAAAGTAATATAACAAACTTGTTTTCAAATGGCAAAACTTTGTTCAACTTTGTTGAAACTTACATTATTGTATAAAAGACAAAATATGTAACGGCAAAAAAAATATATGATTATCTAATTCATTATCAATAAATTAGATAATCATATATTTTTACCACTATCCAAAACTCTAAGTTATGACAATAAGAATAAAAATACGAGAGGAAACACAAGCCCCGCCACTGCCAATTTCCAACCTCTTTCTTTAAAAGAAAATCTCCCACTGCCAATAAACATACCTGTAACGGCAATGATAATCATAGACAAACCAAAAACATCTGAATAGTAAATCCACCATGCCGAAGTGTCTTTGTGTAGTTGTATTATTTGCCCTACAACGGGGGTTTTAATAAAAGAAATTTGCTCTCCTTGCCCTGTTTTAATGTCTATTTCTACATCATATTTCTCGTAAGCCACTCGAAGTTGCCCTTTACGCACCATAAAACGGCGGTGTTTGCCTGCTATGCCCAACTGTTTGGTCATTCCTTCTACAAATTCATCTGTAATGGCTTTTTCGTCTTGCGGAACTTGGAAAGTAATTGCTTTGACTTCGGTGGTGTACTTTTCTGGATGCCAATTTTGGCGGTGGTTCAAAAAAATGCCTGAAAGAGCAAACGAAATGATAAGCCCTACATAAAAATAACCTAAATCTCTGTGAATGTTTCTGCTGTTTAATTTCATGATTGAAAGAAGATAAAAAATGAATAGCAATGAGTTGTACTTCAACTATACAGTTTTAAAAAACGTATGGTTGAAGTACAATTTTGAGTTAAAATATAGACTGCTTGTAAAACTACTTTTTACTAAGCCTTTACACAAGATTGTTTAAAATTTGTAACAAAAATTTAATTGGTAATTAGTTGGTGCAATCGGATTGACACTGTTGTCGTCATGCACATTGTAGCTCAATTCGTTGAAAATATTGGCTATTTTGCCTCTTACCGTTATTTTTCTGAAAGTGTACGCCACTGTTGCGTCTATTTGTGTGTAAGCTGGCAAAGCAATAAGACGGAAAGTATCGTTATTGACTTGCACACGAGTTGAACGACCAGCATATCTTTCACCAAAGTACATACTCGTTACACCTACTTTCACCCCCTTCAATCTGCCTGAAGTAAAGTGGTAAAAAGCACTAATATTTGCCGTATGATTAGGGTTGTAACGCAACAAACTCCCTTCTACAAAAGTGTTGCTCTTGGTATAACGAGTTTCGTTGTAACTATAGCCCGCCATTACAGATACGTTGCTCAAAGGACGACCCACGATGTCTATTTCTACCCCTTTGCTTTGTACTTCGCCTGCCAATTCTTTGATATTTGTGTTGGTGTTGCCATTTGCCAAAGAAATTTGGGCAAGGTTGCTATTGGTAATTTGGTAAATAGTTGCGTTAAAAGACAATTTACCTTTTAATAATTCATTTTTTACACCAATTTCGATTTGGTCTATGTACGAAGGTGCAAGAGCTTTGCCGTTTACATCAACACCTGTGTTCAACGTAAACGAATTGGCGTAGCTAGCAAAAATAGCGTGGTTTTTGGTAGGCTGTACCACCAAACCCAAACGAGGCGTAAAAGCACCATCAAAAGCTACTGACGTTGTTGTTTTTGGGGTGCTGTAGGTATAAACATCACTGTTGGTTTGTTGGTAAGTATAACGTAAACCTGCTAATAGCTTGATATACTGCGTAATACTCAATAAATCTTGTGCATAGACACCCACCCGATTGATAGGGGCAGAAGTACGAGTATTGCGAGTAAGTGTAGGTATGTCTGTACGCACTTTGTACTCTTTTGTGCCAAAAACATTGACCGTATCATAACGGGCTAATTGATTGTAATTTTCGGTAGTGGTATAATATTGGTCAATGTCGCCACCCACTAAGAACTGATGTTGAATAAAACTTGTTTTAAATTTACCTATAACATCAATTTGTCCAAAATAATATTTGTCATCTACTTCGCTGCGTTGCAAATTGCGAATCCACATACCTTCTTTCGTAATGGCTGTACCTGTATTCGGTCTGGTGTTTGCAAACAAGTCCGTAGCATAATAACGGTACGCACCTATTGCCGAAATTTTCCAATTTTCATTGAATTGGTGTGTCAAAGTAGCTGTAGCAGCAGCCTGTTGAGCTTTGAAATAACTCCACGAAACACCCAAAAACTTCTCTCTTGGTACATTCACAATATTGTAATTGATGATACCAGCCCCAAAATCTGGAGTACGACTATCATTTACATAATCAACCTCTACGAGCAAAGACGTTTTTTTAGTGATATTGAACAACAAAGAAGGATTGAAATAATACCTTTCTGAACTCACACCATTTCTAAAACTATTTGCTGATTCGTAACTACCATTGAGGCGGTAAGCCACTTTTTCACCTTTGCCTATCCCACCATACACATCAAAAGAAGGGCGGATTAAGCCAAAACTACCTACTTTAAAATCTATTTCACCACCAAAATTGAATTTCGGCTTTTTCGTAACCAAATTGAGGATACCACCCGCAGCCACATTACCAAATAAAATAGCTGCACTGCCTTTCAAAACTTCTACTTTTTCTACGCCACTTAGCTCTGTCATCATACCGTTGAAGAAACGTACACCGTTTTTGAAGGTATTGGAACTGCCAAACGCAAAACCACGCCCCGAAATTTCTTCTTGATAGCCACCCGTAGCTCCCGAAATATACACACCGTTGGTATTCATCAAGACATCACTTATACGCACCACCATTTGGTCTTCTAAAACTTGTCTGTTCAGGACACTTACACTTTGCGGTAAATCCATTGGCTTAATCGCAATTTTGCCAATGGTTGCGGGTTTTTCATTGGCACTTTGGTAGCCCAAAGCCACCACTTCGTCGAGTTGTTGGGCTGTTTCTTGTATTGTCCAAGTTACCGTAGTCGTTTTTCCTGCTTCTATGCTTACAGTTTGCTCTGTTGTTTGGAAACCTACTGCCGAAATGACCAAAATTTGTTTGCCCACCGCAATTTTTTCTAAGCTAAACTCACCGTTTTCATTGGAAGTTGTGCCTTGTTGTGTGCCTTTGAGTTGTAAATGGGCAGCGGCTACAGCTTGTCCATTGTTGCTTTGTAGTTTACCTTGTAGGCTACCAATATTTTGCCCAAAGGCTTGTAGATTAAGTAATAATCCACTGATAATCAATAGATAAGATAATTTATTTGTTAGTAATGCGTGCATGATATTAAATTTATTTAGACTAATTAAAAATAGTAAAACAAAAAAATAAATGACAACTTTGGGGTGTCATTGTTCAAACTCTTTCAGAATGATGAGGCAAAGGAAAATACTATTTAGAATTAATCCAAATAAAAATAAGGAATTTTTAATAGGAATTTTGTTGGGTGGGTAGTACCTACAGTACACATATAGCTTTGTTATGGCTTAGTAATATACCTTTTCATTGTTCTAAATATGTGGTCTAAAGATACCACACAGTTTAGGTTAGTTATCTTAATTTTTACCATATTTACTGTGTATTATACTTATACTTTTATGTAAGGTTATATTGCTAAAGTAAAAAAACAAATAATTTTAATAGCTCTTTAGCTTTTTGTATTGCCTAAAGTATTATGTTTGCAGATAATTAATCCAGCTCTTTTACTTACAGTAGGTCTTCCAAAAAATTGTGATTCATAAGTGTTTACTTTACACTACCATTTATCATTAAGTATAGGTAAATAAAATAGAACATTTTACGCCCAAAAATATCACTTGATAGACTTGCCCTACTCTACCTTGACGACTACTGTAACTCATTCAATTACACTTAGAATACAACTTACACCTTTATATTCAACAAAGTACTGGTACAATTCAGGAATATTTTAATTCTTTTACCAAGTATTTGTAGCGTAAATTGTTAGCACTGTTTTTAAAATATAGGTAAAATTTTAATCTATATATTTTTTTTAATAAAGTGCCTAACAATCAATTTCAAACAAACACAGTACTGTTAAAACAACTAATCGACGATGAAGAAATTACTTATTGCCTTAGCTTTTGGTGCTTTTTTATTTGGGAGTTCTTACACCACACTTAATTTCAAGCCAAATAAGTTACAGGTGGTTGTCCTTGATGCAGGACATGGTGGCAAAGACCCCGGTTGTATAGGCAAACAATGTATGGAAAAAGAGGTGGCGATGTCTGTGGTGCATGAGTTAGGGGCTTTAATAAAGACCTACCATAAAGATATGTTGGTGATTTATACACGTAATTCAGATGAATTTGTGGAATTGAGGGAAAGAGCAAGAAAAGCCAATAAAGAATCAGCTCATTTATTTATTTCGGTGCATTGCAACGCTGCTACAAGTCCTGATAGGGTAGGTGGCGAAGTATATGTGTCGGGTTTTGATATGGGTGAAGACGTTCAGAAGATTTTGGAAAGGGAAAATTTGGCAGTAGTAAAGAACTATGAGAAAGACTATCAAAAGCATTACAGCAAGGAATTAGAAAAAAATCCTACGGTAGCCAATATCATAGCTTCTAACAGTTACCAAATTTACAAAGAGCAAAGTATTGCTTTAGGCAGAAAAATTGGTCATAAGTTTGAAACAGATTTGAAACGCAATTTTATAGATGTAAAACAAGCAAATTTTATTGTACTTTCTCGTAGTGCAATGCCCGCAGTTTTAGTCGAAATTGGTTTTATGACAAATGAAGGTGAGGAGTCTTTTATGGCAAGTTCTAAGGGACAAACTCATTATGCCACTGCACTTTACAAGGCATTCAGAGATTACAAATTTGAACTTGAAAGAAAATAGGTATGAAAAAGGTACACCGCAAAATAAAGCACCAATAAAAACTTTTATTGGTGCTTTATTTTGTTATACCGTTACCAACACTTTCTCTTGTAGATTTTCCATGTTTTCCAACATATCTTTGGTCATCATGGCTAAATTATAGGTAGGTTTCCAACCCCAATCTGCCCTTGCTTTGCTGTCATCTATGCTATTAGGCCAGCTGTCTGCTATCTTTTGGCGGAAGTCGGGTTGGTACGTAACTTTAAAATCAGGTTTGTATTTTTGAATTTCTGTAGCCAACTCTGTTGGGCAAAAACTCATGGCACTAATATTATAGCCACCTCTTAACTTTATTTTGTCTGCGTCTGCGTGCATCAAATCTAATGTAGCTTTGATGGCATCAGGCATATACATCATCGGCAAGTACGTATCTTCTTGTAAGAAACAAGTATAATTTTCATTGGCTACGGCTTTGTAAAAAATATCTACGGCGTAGTCTGTAGTACCACCACCCGGAGGAGTTTTGTAGCTAATCAGTCCCGGATAACGCAAACTACGTATGTCCAAATTAGCGTGGTCATAGTAATATTTACACCATCTTTCACCTGCCAACTTGCTAATGCCGTACACAGTGCGAGGGTTCATAATCGTATATTGTGGCGTATGGTTGGGCGGTGTGTTAGGTCCAAAAACGGCTATAGAACTTGGAAAATAAACTTTTTGAATTTTATTTTCTACAGCCACATCAAATACATTAAAAGTGCCGTCCATATTGATACGCCAAGCCAATTTGGGATTCTTTTCGCCTGCTGCTGACAAAATAGCTGCCAAATGATATACTTGTGTTATTTTATATTTTTGCATGAGTTCGTGAAGGCGAGCAGAGTCCATAATATCTAAGACCTCAAACAATCCCTCACCCGCCTCGCCTTTCGGTGCTATGTCCGTAGCAATGACATTTGCCTCTCCGTACAAATTGCGTAGAGCTATGGTCAATTCCGTTCCTAATTGCCCACAAGCCCCTGTAATTAAAATCTTGTCATTGTGCATAATCTTGTATGTAGTTGTATTGGTTAATGTTAATGAGTGAAATGTAAAATGACTAATGGTTTACTTTATCCGCATTCCCATTACTAAAACGTCATCTATTTGCGTTTCGTTGCCTTCTGCTATCCAATTTTCTAATGTACTATTCAATATTTGTTGTTGCTCTGCAAAAGGTAATGCAGCGTTTTTCACTAATAACTCTTTAAAGTTCTTTTGCATAAATTTTTTGACAGGTTTCCCACCAAATTGGTCTTGAAAACCATCAGAGAACATATAAACAATTACATTTTTGTAGTCATTGATTGTGATGGTATGATTAGTAAATTGCTTAGCATTTTTTATATCTAAAAATCCTCCAATGGCGTGTCTATCTCCCTTTACATATTCTATCTCACCATCTTTAATAATTAGTAGAGGATTCATAGCTCCTGCACATTGTAAAGTGGCTGTCTGTTGATTGATATGGCAAATGGTCAAATCCATGCCGTCTTTTTGTGTGCTTTCTTGTTGCTTTAACAAACGGCGGACTCTTTGGTCTAACTCTTTTAGAATTTCGTTGGGCTGCGTATAGTTCAAGATATGGACAATTTCGTCTAACAACGTGTTGCCTATTAAAGACATAAAAGCACCCGGTACACCATGCCCCGTACAATCTACCGCAGCAAAAATGTATTGGTCGTTTTCTAGGGGTGTAAAATAATAAAAATCTCCACTCACTACATCTTTGGGACGCAATAGAATGAAAGTATCAGGAAAATACTTTTGGATTTCCTCCACAGGTGGCAACATAGCCGTTTGTATTCTTTTAGCGTAGTTAATACTACTTTTAATGTCTATATTTTGTTTTTCTATCTGCTGTAGTACCGTATTTAAGGTTTTGTTTTGAACTTCAATCAATTCTTTTTGAGCCTCTGTTTCTTCTTTTTGCTGGTTCAACTCTGCATTAATAATCTGTAAAGCCTTATTTGCTTTATTTTTTAACCTAAAACGGCTATAAAATACGCCTACTGCCAACAGTGCCAAGATTAAAGCCAATAAAGAAAAATAGATAACTAATTTACGTTTTTCTGCATTGGTTTCTAATAGTGCTTTTTCGCTACGGTACAAATCTGCTTGCTTTTTGTGTCTATCTGTTTCATACAAGGCTTGCATCTTCGCTATTTTTTCAGCATTTTCTCTGTTATACAAACTATCTTTTACGACTTCTACCTTGCTCTTATAGAAATATGCTTTTTCAAAATCTTTTTTGGTAACATACAGTTCTGCCATTGTAGAATAACTTTCTTCCATACGGCTCAAAAGGTGGTGTCTTTCTGCTATTTCCAAACCTTTTTGTATATAACTTAATGCTTTGGAGTAATCTTTCAGGAACATATAAGTACGCCCTATGTTGTCGTAAACAGGTACTAAGGCAGTTGAATCACTCTTTTTAGATAAAATTTCTATGGTTTGCGAAAAGTATTGCAGTGCCTTGTTATACTCTTTTCTTCTTCTGTAAATCAGCCCAATGTTATTCAATGATTTAGATATGGCTATTTCATCTCCTATACTTTTGCGTAATTCGTAGGCTTCTGTCATGTACCATAAAGCACTGTCATTTTTTTCTTGTGAATAAAAAATGACACCCACATAGTTATAGCTATTGCCTAATAAGGTAATAATTTGTTTATGGTGCTTTTCATCAGGATTTTGTGCCAAGAGTTTTTCGCACAAATACCTTGTTTCTCTAAAATATCTTTCAGCTTCTTGGTAGTTACGTTGTTGGCGAAGCACCAAACCCAGTGCTTGTAAAGCCTCTATATATTTTATTTCATTTTTCTGTTCATTTTCTATGGCTATCCATTGGTGATAAGTGGCTACTGCTGTGTCGTATTCGCCTAAAGAGGTATAAATTTCACCTATTTTTTTGAGCAAAAAAGCATTTTGAGGATAAGACGCAACGGCGAGTTGTTGTTGATAGTGAGGTAGAGAATCAACAACTTGCCCCATCATCAAGAAAATAGGACAAAAATAATAACAAAGAATTAGTAGTAGCTTTTTCATAAATCTTGGGGCAACCCAACGCTGCTTACAAAGCTATAAAATTGTGCCAGAGAAAATAGAAAATAGGGAAAATTTAGTTAGTTGAGTCGTTTTTTTTCAACTATCAGTCGAAAGTTTATTAAAACACCAAGACTTCCCAAATGGTGTAAAATTTGGAAAGTCTTGGTAGTTAGTTGTATTTATCTTTTTTCTACAATACAGAAAAAGTCTAAACATTTTTCGGTATCTGTGCTAATAGAAAAATCTGTTTGGTTAATACTTGCTACTAATGTATCATTGGTAGTTTTCAATTTATTTCTGTTGATACGATTCAGAATGTCATAAGGAATTTGTAAGAGTTGGCGAGGCAGACGGTTCTCAAAGTCAAAAATGTCAAACTTCTTGAATTGAGCTATAGATTTTTTGTTTCTTTCTTGATATTCCATCACTTTGTTGCTGCCCAACACACCCCCAAAAACGACTCTATCAAAATATTTTGACAATAAACTCCGCAATTCGTCTGTTACATATTCTCTTACGTGCCAAGGGTTGCGAGTCAATGAAAGTTGTTTGTTAGGCGTAGAAATAATAGCCTTGCCTCCATGACGCAGAACTCTATAAATTTCTTTCAAAAATTCGTGGTCATTTTCTATATGCTCTATTACTTGCAACGTAACTACATAGTCAAACTGATTGTCGTCTATATCGGGGAAAGGTGGCACAAAGCTATTGATAAACTTTGCCTGTGGATATTTTGCTTGTAAATGGGCAATTATCTTATCATTTTTATCGATAGCTGTATAAGATTTGCATACTCTTGTGAACAATTCTGTACCTTTACCAGCCCCACAACCTACCTCCAATACATCGCCTTGTATCATATTGGCAGCTTGTAAGTACGCAAATAATAGGCGTTGGTTCAATACATTATCACTATCTACGGTGTAAGACGTAACCTCCGTATCTCTAAATAGGGTCATAATTTGCTAAAAAATTTTACAAAGGTAAAAAGTTTATGGCATATTCTAAACAAACTACTTTACATTACCTTGCTTTTTAATTCATAATTGATTAGATTTATAGCTATTATCCTATATCATTGATTACTTGTTAATAACTAGTATTGATTTTAGCTATGACTATGGTAATTCGTTTATTCACAACAACAACTTTTTTCTTATTTTTCTTATTATCTATTACTACTATTGCCCAAAATAGCAAAAATTTGGACAGCCTTTATCGTGTTTACCAAACGAGCAAAATAGATACAATAAAGATAGAGGCTTTATTAGACATTTCGACTATTTACCACCGCAAAGACCAATTTGACAGCACGATTGCTACAGCTAATAAAGCCTTGCAAATGAGTGAAACCATTAATAGTGAAAAATGGAAAGAAAAAAGTTATTACTCATTAGCAAGAGGCTATTATGGCAAAGACAATTTCCCCTTAGCTATTAATTATTACGAAAAAAGTTTGGCTCTTAAAGAAAAATTTGCTGCTCCTCTTGGTGAGATAGCTACTACCTTGAATTATTTAGGCAATGCGTACAGAAATCAAGGTAATTACCCTATGGCATTGGCTACACATCAAAAAAGTTTGAAAATAAAAGAAGATATTAAAGACGAGGACGGTATTGCTGCAAGTTTCAATAATATTGGCTTAATATTTAAGGCGGAGGGAGACAATCATACCGCATTAGATTATTTTAATAAGAGTTTGAAAATAAAAGAAAGACTAAATGATAAACAAGGAATAGCCGTTTCTTGTAGCAACATTGGTAATATTCACAAGGGAGATGGAAATTATGACCTTGCATTGGCTTTTTTTGAACGAGGCTTGAAAATAAGAAAAGAATTAAAGGATAAAAAAGGAGAAGGCACAACTACCAATAATATAGCTGACTTATATTTAGACAAGGGTAATGACTCTTTGGCTTTGGTGTATTATGAAAAAGCCTTACAATTAAAACAAGAAGCAAAAGATATTACAGGCATTGTAAGTTCTTTGCAAGGTATGGCACAAGTGTATCAATATCGCAAAGAATATGACAAAGGTATTGAGCATGCAGAAAAAGCCCTTCAAATGTCGCAAGAAATTAATACAGTTGGCAATATAAACATGGTAGCAAGAACCCTCTATGAGTTGCACAAGGCAAAAGGTAGTTATGAAAAAGCCCTTGTGTATCATGAATTATATAGAGTAACGAAGGATAGTTTGTTTAATGTAGATAAAGCAAAGGCGGTGGCTAACTTGGAGTCAAAAATGGTGTTAGAAAAGAAAGACAAGGAAATTACACTACTTGCCAAAGACAACGAACTAAATAGACTTAACGCAGAGAAACAAGCCAAAGAATTAGAAATTACCAAGAAACAAGCAGAGGCAGAGCAACTCTTGTCGTTGGCTCGTGCAGAAAAAGACAAACGCAAACAAGATAGTTTATACAATTTGGCACAAAAAGCCAAGTTAGAGGTTGAAAAAGCCCAATTAGAAGCTACGAACCTGAAGGCACAAGAAGAAAAACGCAAGTTGGAACAAGAAAAACAACAATTAGCTCATTTGGCTGAGTTAGAAGAACAAAAACGTATTAGAAATACATCTTTGGGGTTGGCTATTACGGCTTTCATTGTGATTGTATTAGTAGGCGTAGGTTATTATCAAAAACAGAAATCTAATAGATTATTAGCACAACAGAATGACGAAATTAAAAAACAACAAGCCGAAATTGCAGAAAAAAATAATGAATTGACGCAAGCTAATGAGGAGTTATTTCAGCAACAAGAAGAACTGAAAATGCTCAATGAAAATTTAGAAGTCCAGAAAAAAGAGGTAGAAAATACGTATGCTCAACTCAAAGTTACTTCTGATGCTTTGGGCAAAAGTATTAGCTATGCGTCAAGTATTCAGGGTATTATTTTAGCAGATACAGAACTGTTACAGTCTTTTTTCAAAGATGTTTTCATTTTATACAAACCAAGAGATATAGTTTCAGGGGATTTTTATTGGTTCTCCAAAATTTCGGACACCCAAAGCATTTTTGTATTAGCAGACTGTACGGGGCATGGTGTACCAGGTGCATTTATGAGTATGTTGGGTAGCACGTTGTTAGATGAAATTATTAATCAACGGAAAATTTTTCAATCTCCTGCCGAAGTGTTAGCACTACTGCACTTAAGGCTTCATCTGATGTTGAAACAAGGCGAAGGACGCAATACAGACGGTATGGATATTAGTATTGCTTATTTCGAGAAAGCAGATAATTGCACAAAAGTAAGATTTGCAGGAGCTAAAACAAATACCTACTATATAGGTGATGGTCAGCTCAATACCCTTGCAGGTGATAGAACCTATTTGGGGGGCAAAAAACCTACGGCAGAGTTTACAAACAAAGAAGTTGTTGTAGAACATACCACAACTTTCTATTTCTTTTCAGATGGCTATACAGACCAAAATAATGCAGGAAGGCAAAAGTTTGGTTCAAAAAACCTACAAGATTTGTTATTTTCTATCCATTTATTGCCTTTAGCACAACAAAAAAGTGTGTTGGAGGAAAACCTCTATAAGCATCAAGGTCAAGAACCGCAACGTGATGATATTTCATTGGTAGGGCTTCAAATATAACTGAGAAGCACATAAGTTGTTAAATAGTTGTTAAAAAAATCTATATTGTTATAGGTAGTAACTTTTTTATGTAAGTGTAATTAATACAATATTAAGTTGTTATTTAAACTTGTATTTTTATGAAAAAGAAATGGTTATTGGCTTTGCCACTATTATCAACAAGTTTGTTTTTTAATGCTTGTACAAGTAATGAAACAGCAAATGGCAATGTGCCTTTTGAAGTACGTATGACCGACTCACCGGGTGAATACAAATCTGTAAAAATAGATTTACTAAGGGTAGAAGTAAAAATATCGGAAGACAACGATGATGCTAAAGGCTGGCAAATATTGAAAAATGTAAAACCGGGCATCTATGATTTATTAGAATTGACCAATGGTAAAGATGTTCTCATAGCAAGTGATGAGTTTCCTGTGGGTAAAATTTCGCAACTTCGTCTTATCTTAGGCGACAACAACAGCGTAACAACCCAAGACGGACAAACAGTAACAATGAAAACGCCATCTGCACAAACTTCTGGGTTAAAGCTAAAAATCAATGCTACCCTACAAGCTGGCATTACCTACAAACTCTTGTTAGACTTTGACGCATCAAGGTCTATTGTAAAAACAGGCAATGGCAAGTTCAATTTGAAACCCGTTATTCGTGCTATTGCAGAGGCTCAATCTGGGGCTATCAAGGGTACTGTAAGCCCTGCTGAATCACTACCTGCGGTGTGGGCTATTTCCAATACAGACTCGATAGGTACTTATGCAGATGCTAATGGTAATTTTTTGATAAAAGGTGTACCTGCTGGTTCATACAGAGTAGCTTTTGCTCCTAAAAATCCGTTTAAGCCCAAAAGTCTTGATGGCGTAACTGTAAATACAGGTGCGGTAACAGACTTGAAAGTAGTTACTATCAATCAGTAAAAATTGTTTTTTAATAAAATGAAGTTGCCTTATAAAACTATGATTTTATAGGGCAATTTTCATTATAGATAAAAACTACTATCTTCCAAATTTCCTGTCGCCTCCAACTCTGCTAATTGTTGTGCTAACTGCTGGCTGTTTTTTTGCAAAACAGCAACAATTTTATCTCGTAAAATATCGGGCGAGGTATTAGTAGCTAATAGCTCTGTTCTAATCGTCTGATATTCTTCTTGCAAAAACAAAGGTAAATGTGTGGGCAAGGCTGAAGGCAATTCTGTATTATCTAACAATAAGATTTCTATAATTTGGTAGCTGTCCAATAGAGTTTTTAAAGTGGCTTTTAAAATGTCTTGAGTAAATGGTTTCATATATATTCAGAATGATAAGTTAAATATTGAAAGATTGAAGAAAAACAATCCATGACACAACCCTTATTTTTTTTATAGCAAAAATCAATCAAAAAGTAATTTATTACAATTTTTTGTTACTTCAACAGATTTTTTATCTTTGTAGAAAACACCAAACTATTTCGCATGGCAGTTACCCTTTCTACTGAAACTCCTTTTTTACAAAATTTTGCTGAACAGTTATTGGCAAATCATTTAGACGAATTAGCTGATATTCAAGTAATTTTACCAACTCGTAGAGCTTGTTTATATACCAAATACTACTTGGCAGATGCTCTATTTAAACACCAAACCCAATACAAAAAAAAGGCTGTCATAGCTCCACAAATTCGGTCTATTGAAGATTTTATAGCAGATGTTTCTGCCTTCGAAATCTCCGATTACTTGTACCTTATCGTAGAGCTTTTCAATACATACAAGCAATTTGACCATGACGAGGAGCATAATTTAGAAAAATTTACGCCACTTGGCTCTGTTATCCTCAAAGATTTTGACATGATAGACAGACACCTTGTAAATGGATTAAAACTATATGACTATTTACATGATGTAAAAGAAATTGAAGAAAGATGGAGAAAAGATTATTCAGAAGACGAGTGGGCTAAGTTTGACATTCAAAAAGAATTAGAGAAAGTAAAGCATTATACGCAGTTTTGGAAGTACCTGAGTGCCACTTACAAGGCTTTTAGAGAAAAATTAGCTGCCTCTGGTCGTGCTTATACAGGTATGGCGTTTCGTTGGGTGGCAGAAAACATCAAAGCTATTTTAGAAAAAAATTCATTTAAGCATATTTATTTTATTGGATTTAACCAATTTTTGCCTGCCGAAATGTATTTGGTGCAACAGTTGGAAAAAGAACAAATGGCTACGGTTTTGTGGGACATGGATAGTTTTTTTGTAGAAGCTCCTTACCTAACTCCCATGAACCCCAAACAGCCGAATCCGCAGTTTTTGCACGAAGCTGGAGAGTATTTTCGCCGTTATTTGCAACAACGCTATGAAGTGCCACACCCGAAACAGCTACGCCCTTATCACTACGAAACGCAGACGATTCAGCAAATAGCCCAAGTACCCAAAAATATTCACTTTATAGGCACAAACAACAAAGTTACGCAAGCAAAAGTGGCGGGAGATTTGGTCGCAAAAATCTTAAAAGACTTGCCTGAGAAAGAACACAGTAATTTCCAACAAAGTATTAACCGTATTGGAATAATACTACCAGACGAGAGTATGGTAATGCCTATGTTATATTCATTGCCTACGCACAATAGTTTTATGGCAGCTACAGGTTTTTCTGTAAAAGCACTCTTTAACGTAACAATGGGTTTGACCATCAACAAAACACCTTTGTACGATTTACTGTTGAGCCTCTTTAAGTTACAAGAAAATTTGAGGGAAAATGACGAGGAAGAATTGACAATTTATCATAAAGATATTTTCAAAATTCTCAAACACCCTTTCATTTATCACTCTATTTACAAGTCATTGATTGATACATTTTTGAATGAAATACAGCAGCAAAATAGAGTATATGTACCATTAAAAGAAATTATTACCTTAGATTTACAATATACTAATGAACAAGAAGAAGTGATTAGCTTGAAACAGCTTACACAAGTCTTTTTTACAGATTGGCAAGACAGTGTACCGCAAGCTGCCCAACAACTCTATGACATTATTCCTGTTTTATACAAGTTATTGGACAAAGAAAAAAATCTATTAGAATTTGAGTACCTCTTAGAATTATACAAGTTATTGAAACGAATGGACACCGTTTTAGGGCTAACCGACTCGACTATTAGCAGCGTAAAAACTTTTAAACAGCTATTATTCGACAGTCTGAAAAACACTCGTGTATCTTTTACAGGTGAGCCACTTGCTCCTATCCAAATCATGGGTTTGATAGAAACAAGAACCTTAGATTTTGACACGATTATTGTTTTGTCTTGCAATGAAGGCATTTTACCGAAGGGAAAACTCCTTAATTCGGTCATTCCGTTTGATATTCGCAGAGAATTTCGCCTACCTACACACCAAGAAAGTGATGCTACTTTTGCCTATAATTTCTACCGTTTGTTTCACAGAGCCAAAAATGTTTACCTTATCTATACAGATACGATTGACAGTACGATAGGAGCAAAAGAAAAAAGCCGTTTCTTGACACAAATAGAAGCGGAGTGGGGACATTTAGAAAATATAAAATTTTTTCACCAAAAAGTACATTTTGCTTTGCCCGAAAAAATGGAAAAATCTACTATTCGCAAGACAAGTAGAATTAAAGAAAAGCTACGGGCATATTTGGAGGCGAATATTTTGAAAACACGCCTAAATCCTATTACACAAGAAGAAGAAATACGCACAGAAGGCGGTTTAACTCCTTCTTACATCAATAAGTTTTTGGCAAATCCCAAAGAGTTTGCCCGCAAGAAAATTTTGGACATCAAAGATGCAGATGAAATTGAGGAATGGTTAGAAGTCAATACTTTCGGTAATCTGATTCATGGCTATTTAGAGGAAATTATGCTGGAGCAGGATTTATTGAATAAACCATTGACAGACAAAGACATAGAGAAAATTTTGAAGGAGAATCAGGCTTTACAAGAGCATTTAGACAAACTATTGGCGAACCACGCAGGGCAAGTTGTGAGCAAAAGAGGCAAAAACTATTTGTTGAAACGGATTGCGGGGCTATTGTTAGAAAAATATGTCAAAATGCAGTTGTCTGAAAAAGAAAAAGTAGATATTATTTTGGCAGTAGAACAAGAACTGAAAACAACTATTCCTGTTTTGGTCAATGACCAAGAAATTTTGGTGGTACTCAAAGGCAATGCCGATAGAATAGATGTGCAGAATGATATTGTGCGAGTAGTAGATTACAAAACAGGCAAACATGATAGTAAAGCATTGAAAGCCAAAAATTTAGATGAATTATTGCAAGACACTTCAAAAGAAAAAGTCATTCAATTAATGATTTATCGGTACTTATTACTCAAAGAACTGAATAACCCAGATAGTGAATTGCGGAAAAATTTGCCTGAAAAATTGAAAGAAAAAATAGCTAAAAATGGAGGATTAAAGAAAGAGGATATTCAGGCGGGTTTTATCTTTTTCCGTAGTTTGGGTACAAATGGTTTTGTGGAATATTCATTGGAGTTAGAAAAAGTGCCGAACTTCCCAAAACCACCTAATACAAAAACAAAGCAACAAGAAAAACAGCCTCGTCAAGCAGGCGAGGACGTAAATGAAGAACTGTCGAGGCTAAATTCTTCGCCTACAAATGATTTTAATTTAGAACAATTTGTAGAGGAATTTATCAAAACAGTAGTAACTAAAATGTTTGAGGGTGAAGAGTTTAGCGAAGAAACACCGTTTGGAGATGACGAGGAAGATGGAGAAAGTATAGACTAAGTTTGTAAATTAAAAGGAACACTAACATTTCATCAGGTCAAATGTTAGTGTTCCTTTTAATTTATTTAACTACTTTCAAATCAACAGCATTACAGTTGGTTTTATATAAGTGTTTGCTAATGATTAAACTCACCACCGCCAGTTTATCATTCATGTCTTTGACTTCACCTATAAGGGTTTCAGGAATTACCCCTTCTACTTGTGTTGGTTCTTCCAATGCCTTCACCTCTCCGTTTGGATACCATTTGTAAAATTTCTCACCAATACCAATCACTTTTGCCTCTTGTGGTTGCATAAATCCCACAGGATTTATTTCAGTTGTATAGCTACGCCCATTTGGTATGGTAGTTTTCATCACAAAATCTTGTGTGTTTTTGTCTTGTGTCAATTCACAAACACACTGTACTTTCGTTTTTTCGTCTTCTACCTGTGTAACTACATACTGTACGATTTTCCATTCGTTGAGAACTTTTTTGTAGGTTAAAGTAACAGTTTCATGTCCTTTAGACCACACTTCTCCGCCTTTTCGCAATTCGTATTCTACACCATAGACTATCATTCCCAAATTTCCATTTACATATACTTTGTCTATGTTCTCCAACACATAATTGACTTGCATACCTTCGGTAGTCGTTAATTTGTCTAAATACGCACTAAAACCTTTGTAATCACTGTGCAAAATGTTCATTTTACCCGCCAAATTGAAACTAATTAAGGTAGAAAGAACATCACTTGTCATAAACTTCAGGACTTTTTCCTTGTCTTTGTTTTTTTCTACATTGGCATACGCATCTATAAATTCATAAAACTTTGTCTTGAGTCCTTCTGCTTCTGCGACATTGTTAGTGCTTTTAATACCTACTTTGGCTGCTGTAGGTGGGGGCAACGTCTTTTTAGGTTTTTGTTGGGCAAACAAAGGCATAGTAGCCAAAGCCATCATACATAGGGCTGTTTGGATAGTTTTCTTTATCATTTTGAAATAGATTAGTTGTTGTTGTTTGAAAGATACACAAAATAGGGTAATTTGAGAAGTAAAACTAATTGATTTTTTTACCATTTCAAGTACCACCAAATCAAATTGCCAAGCAATAATAATAGGGCTATTAAATATTTCCACCAATCTTGTGCTTTTTTACGGGGCGGATTTTCTAACAATTCTATTTGTTCAAACAACTGTGATGCTGCTTGGCGTGCAGCTAAAATCTGTTTCAGGGCTTCGGCTTGTTGTTCAGGTGTGAGTTTCATGTGTAGCATCAAATAGACTATTCCTCATTATTTTACCAAATTTCTATAAAAAAATTAACAATTTGTTGATTACTTCAAGTCGTTTTTATAGTTTTAGCAAAATAAAGATAGCTAAAAGTAGCTATAAATATGTAAATACAATGGTCGTAGGCTAAAGCAAAAAAAGGCATACTATTAGTACACCTCTTTAACCTTAACCAATAAACAACACATAAAATAAACACATGCTTTGTTTGCTGTAGGGGAAGGAGTCGAACCTTCACGAGGAGATTAGGTAAAAGCAAGAATTTTTCTTGTGAATATTTATTAACAAAAAAACCTCTTGCATCAACTTTATTTCTGTGTCCTCACCCCCGAGATAGGAGGGCATGGCTGCCAATTTCATCACCCTACATTTTTGTATTTTTAGTTCCTTTTGAACTATTGACAATACAAAAATAGCATACGTTTTTTGTATTTGCAAATTTTGTAATAAAAAACTCAAAAAATTGTTGATTTTTTAAAAATAGTACCTATTTTTTGATAATATATAAAATCAGTGTTTCAAAAATGAGCAAAAATTTAGAAAATGATAAAATAGATGCTACAGATGTTCGTATTTTATACGAGTTAATGCAAAATGCTAACACGCCTTACACCGAAATTGCGGACAGAGTTCATGTTTCTGGTGGCACTGTGCATGTGCGTATGGGCAAATTAGAACGAATGGGCATTGTGCAAGGTGCATCTTTGGTGGTTGATGTAACCAAGTTGGGCTATGACATTACGGCTTTTTTGGGAATTTATCTGCAAAAAAGTGCCTTGTATGAACCTGTAGCAGCGGAATTAATGAAAATTCCCGAAATCTTAACTATGCACTATACTACAGGAGCTTACAGTATTTTTGCACAAATTATTTGTAGAGATACTAAACATCTGCGAGAAGTGCTGCACGACAAAATTCAGAAAATAGAGGGGATAGAACGGACAGAAACTTTTATTTCATTAGAAGAAAAACTACGCCGTCCTTTACAACTCCAGCCAGAACTCTATGATAAATAGTGAAAATTGAATGTATTTGAGTGTAAGTAATAGATTGATTAACAGTTATTTAATTACTTAGTCAAGGCTTTGGTTTTGAGCATACCTTGACTAAGTAAGTTCGTGTTGTAAGAGGTAGGGCTTTACGTAGATGAGAGAAAATGGTTACATATCTTTAGAAAATTTTAATCTTTACGATTTGCAATTACGATTTTCTTACTAATTTGCAGCCCAAAACAAAAAGACTAACCCTACCCATGAATAAGTCATACATAAAATACTTCATTTTTACCCTCCTTACACTGTTTTTGGGCAATAAAGTGCAAGCTGGAGAACCTACAGAAGGCGGGGTATTCAATCCGGGTGATATGATTATCCACCACATTTCTGATGCTCATGAATGGCATTTATGGACAACTACAGGTGCAGACGGTAAAGAACACCATGTAAGTATTCCTTTGCCAGTGATTCTGTATTCAGAAAAAGGATTAGAGATTTTCTCATCTGCCAATTTCCACAACGACTTACAAACCTATAACGGTTACAAGTTGGAACATGAACATATCTATTTAGCAGATGCCAATGGTACTATTTTGACAGATGCCAACGGTAAAAAATTAGCTCCATTAGATTTTTCTATCACTAAAAACGTAGCAAGTATTTTCATTTCTGCCTTTTTATTAATTACAATTTTCTCTGCGGTAGCAGGTGGTTACAAGAAAAATGCAGGTAAAGCACCTTCTGGTATTCAATCTTTCTTCGAACCTTTAATTATGTTTGTAAGAGATGAAATTGCGATACCAAACATTGGCGAGAAAAAATATGAAAAATATTTACCTTATTTATTAACTGTATTCTTCTTTATTTGGGTAAACAACTTGTTAGGACTTATTCCTACAGGTGCAAATGCCTCTGGTAACATTGCCTTCACAATGACTTTGGCAGTTTTGACAGGTGTAATTACTAACTTATCTGGTAATGCAAGCTATTGGGGACACATTTTTTGGACACCGGGTGTGCCACTTTGGTTGCGTCCTATCATGTTGCCTGTAGAAGTTGTAGGTATTTTGACTAAGCCTTTTGCCTTGATGATACGTCTTTTCGCTAACATTACAGCAGGACACATTATCATTTTGAGTTTGATGAGTTTTATCTTCATCTTCAAAAGTATGGCAGTAGGTGTGCCTGTAAGTGCTTTCGTTGTCGTGATGACTATGATGGAGTTGTTTGTAGCAGCTTTGCAAGCATTTATCTTTACCTTATTATCTGCGTTGTTTATTGGTGCTGCCATTGAGGAGCATCATCATGACGACCACCATTAATCGGTAACATAGATTTTAGTCTGTGTAATATCAATTTGTTTTTTCTTTTTCAATTATATTTTAAATTTTACAATTATGTTATCTAACGTATTATTAGAACTTTCTGGTTCAATTACCCCAATGGGTGCAGGCATCGGTGCTGGGTTAGCCGTATTAGGTGCTGGTATGGGTATTGGTCGTATCGGTGGTAGTGCTATGGAAGGTATGGCACGCCAACCTGAAATGGCAGGTAAAATCCAAACAGGTATGTTGATTGCATCAGCTCTTATTGAAGGTGCTGCTTTGTTCGCAATCGCCGTATGTTTCTTGATTGGTAACAAATAATCTTGAGTACAAATTAAATTAAAAACCAAAGTCTGTTTTTGTTCGGTTAGCGGAGAGAACAGGCTTTGGAATTTTGACAAAATGAAAAAGTAATAAAGTATTGTTTATAAAGAGTGAAGTCTTTGAGATATATTCTAAGAAGTTATCAATAAGTTAGGAGTAGTTTTAGATGTAGTTCATAGTTTTGTAAAATTTCTAAGTAACAGATTGGTGTTACGATTGCCAAGTTTTCATTTAACCCGTATCATATAAACTCAATAATACAATGGAATTAGTAACCCCTGGTATAGGGCTTATTTTCTGGACAGCCCTCACATTCAGTATTGTATTCTTCGTTTTGCGTAGTTTTGCATGGAAGCCCATCACTACTGCCTTAAAAGAAAGAGAAGAATCTATTACTAATGCTTTGTCAGCCGCAGAAAAAGCAAAGGCAGACTTGCAACAGTTACAAGCAAGCAATGAGAAATTATTGCAAGAGGCTCGTAATGAAAGAGAAAGAATATTGAGAGATGCTAAATCTGCTGCCGATAAAATGGTATCAGAGGCTACAGACAAAGCAACAACAGAACGTAACCGTATTATTGCAGAAGCTCAAGAGGCTATTCGCCAAGAGAAAAATGCAGCTTTGGCAGAGGTGAAAAAACAAGTAGCTGGTTTGTCTATCGACATTGCCGAAAAAGTAATGCGTAAGCAATTAGCCGATAAGTCTTCTCAAATGGACTTGGTGCAATCTTATCTTCAAGACATCAAAATTAACTAATCTTACATCATGTCAGAAATACAAGTTTCAGCTCGTTATGCCAAAGCCTTAATGGACTTGGCAAATGAAAGAGGGCAATTGGACGAGGTTCACAAAGATATGATGTTGTTTGTAAATACTTGTGAGGTAAACAGACCTTTGCGTTTGTTGTTAGCCAATCCAATTGTGAATACCTATAAAAAATCACAAATATTGAAAGAGATTTTTTCAGGTAAAATTACTGCTCTTACTACTTCTTTTTTTGAAATTATCTTAAGAAAAACTCGTGAGTCTTTATTATTTGATATTGCTGTAGAGTTTGATAGACAATATGGCGTACAAAATAATTTACAAATAGCCGAAGTAATTACGGCAGTAGAATTGACAGACGACTTACGTTCTCAATTAGCTGCGTTGGCAGGAAGAATAGCTGTAGGTAAAAAAATAACTTTGAAAGAATACGTAAAACCAGCAATTATCGGTGGTTTTATTCTCAAAGTAAGTGATAAACAAATAGACCAATCTATTCAAAGTCGTTTGAATAGTCTAAGGGTTCAATTAACACACTAAGCATACAAGTAGTTCAAAAGGTATAGTGAGTAGAACTAACATTTCTTCGAGAAGTGTTAGTTCTATAGTTAAAGCCTAAATCTTTAAGTTACAGTTTGAGTTAATAAATAGTAATTTGTGTATGGAAAACATTATTTGTGCAAATTGTGAGTTTAGCAATCCTACAGGACTTAAATACTGTAAGGCTTGTGGCAATTCTCTTGCTTTTTCTAAACCCAAACATTCTTTGCATCGTTCTGAAGTACCCCCCCCCCCCCCACAGAGTAAACCAAAGAAAAAAATAGCTACTATTATAGGTCTTGTTGTTGGAATGCTTACCTTTACCTTAGTATCTTTGGGAATCCAAGAATTATTATTAAAGCCAGTTTCTTTTGAGCAAGCAATGATGAAAGCTGCCAGCGAAATAAATAAATCTTGTCCTATAATGATAGACCAAGAAACTCGTTTAGATAATACAGTAGCTATGCCCAATAATTCGTTTCAATATAATTATACCTTAGTAAATATGGCAAAAATAGATGTGAATATTGAGGCACTACAGGAATATTTGCAACCAATTATTATCAATAATATTAGAACTAGCCCAGACATGAAACTTTATCGGGAAAATAAAGTAACCATGTTATATCAGTATAAAGATAAAAATGGCGAGTTTCTCTTTAAACTAACTTTTACAGCTAATACATATCAATAACTTGTAGCTGTATAGAAAGTTGTATGCTTTTTTCGTTAAAAAATGGTAATCCATTTTCCCTTCTCTTTATTTTTAACGTACTTCGCTCCACAAACATAAAAATATATCAGGGTTTGAATTGCGTTGAATAATGAAAAAATTACTCTTGTATCTCGTCTTTTGTGGCTGCACTCTCTTGTCTTTTTCGTCTATAAAGGCTCAAAATTATGACTCTTTGCAAAAAGTAGAGGAAAAAATTTTGCAAGACTCTATCAGAGTTATGGATAAACGGCGGGCAGATTCTATGAAAATAGTGCGAAAACAACGCAAAATCCGCAAACCTATGTCCACACCTTTACGGGCTGCACTGCTGTCTGCTGCTCTACCGGGTGCAGGGCAAATCTATAACAAATCTTTATGGTATGTGCGAGTACCTATTATTTATGGACTTGTTGGTTTTTTGGCATATAACGTTAAAATTAATCAAGATGCGTATATTGCTTTTAGAGATAACTATTTGTATTCAAGAGATGATAATCCTTTGACGGTTGTCGACCCAAAATATGCCTTGTATGATGCCAATAACCTAAAAACGCAAAGAGATAGATTTTTAAGGGAGAGGGACTTTAATATTATTATGTTGTTGGTTGCCTATGGGCTAAATATAGCCGAAGCTGCTGCAACGGCTCACCTTAAAAAGTTTGATGTAAGTGATGATTTATCTCTGCAATTTAAGCCAAAATTTATGACAGATGGCAATATGGGCATGGCTGCGGGTATTTCTTTAACTTTTACTTTTAAGTAATACGCCTTAAAAGTTACCACTTTTTAAAAAGTGTTATTGTAATGTTATATTTCGGTTTCGAGATTGCTGTTTTCATATTTGCTACGTATTATTGTAAAGGTTATTAACCGTTTTACTAAACGTCAATCAAATATGCAAAAAATCAGTATTTATAGCCTATTTCTACTCGCATTATTAGGCATTTTATCAGCTTTTAGACAAGAAGATACTATTGGGGCTGGTTTAAAAGAGGCTCTTTCGCAAGGCATCACGAAAGGGGTAAGTTCTGCGTCTGCTGTAGATGGTTTTTTGAAAAACCCTCTTATTCGAATACCTTTTCCTTCTGAAATAAAGTTTGTAGAAGACAAGTTAAGAGCTGTAGGTATGGGAGGCGAAGTGGACAGATTTGTTACTGCCATGAACAGAGGGGCAGAAAATGCAGCCAAAGATGCTTTGCCAATTTTTTTAGCTGCTATTAAAAACATCACGATTACAGACGCATTAGCATTGTTGAAAGGCGACCAAAATGCAGCTACTATGTTTCTGAAACGTACCACCTATGACCAATTAGTTGGTTTGTTTAAGCCAACGGTACAAAAATCTTTGAACCAAGTAGAGGCAACCAAATATTATGGACAAATTATGGGGAAATACAACCAAATTCCTTTTGTGCAAAAAGTAAACCCAGATTTGAATGACTATGCAACCCGTAAAGCTGTAGATGGTTTATTTGTATTGATAGAACAAGAAGAAAAGAATATTCGCCAAAACCCCTTGGCAAGAACTACAGATTTGTTAAAAACAGTATTTAAATAAAGCTACACCTATTTTTTAACCATTGGTAGGGCTTTTAGCTATTGCCAATGGTTAGTTTAGTCGCCGCACAATTTCACCTTTTACGATATTGTATAAGCCCAAAGGTTGCATAGTTCGCCAATTTTCTATATCTAAATTCCCACCGAAGTTGATATAAGTATCTATGTTATATTTTCTCCATTCGTTCATTACAAAATCTCTGAAATTGATGGCAGCTATCCAACCGTCTTCCACATCTTCAAACCATTCTTCATAGTAGCAATCATCTGAACCATGAAAGTTGAGTACATTTTCGCCTATTAAAATAAATTGAGAAATACCTTTTTTTACTAACTTGTTGATTACGTTATGTTTAAGATACATAATGTCATTTGTAATGGCATCATTCCATTCGCCAAACAACTCTATAATTGCAAATTTGTGTGTGTAGTTAGCAAATAGTATTTTGATAAATAAAGTATCAGAACCTATATAGTCCCAGGAAGGGTGAATGTAGTAGCCATAAATGTCGTAGGTGTACTGTGTATAGTTGTAGGTACGCCGATAGAACGGAGAATTTGCATCTGTTGATGCTGTATAAAGGTTCTCCCAACGGTAAAAAGGCTCAATTTCGTGCATGATAGTATAAAAAATTGTTCAGGATAAAAATTTTCGTTAACTATTAATTTGTAATATTTATTGCTACCAATTTAACCTATTCTTGTAATGTTTCATTCATAGTTTATAAACAAAAATGTAGCTCTTTTGAAGCTACATTTTTGTGTTATTCTATAAAAAAATTATTTATGTCTATATTTTACTTTTTCATGGAACACTTTACTAGAAGTTGCCACTGTGATAATATAAACACCATCTGGTAAATGTTTAGTAACTAAATAAGGCTCATCTGTGTACTCAAAAGTAGTTTCATAAACCACTTTACCTAGCATATCATGTACTGTTAATAAGAGTTTTTCACCTTTTTCAGCAGGTACATCTACATAAAGTTGGTAATTGTCCACAGGATTTGGATAGAGGCGTAAACTACCTGCTGCCTCGCCTTGTAGTTGTACTACTTCTACTTTCGATAATGAAGATTTGCCGTCAATGTCTATTTGTTGTAGTCGGTAGTATGATACACCAGCCATAGGACGAGTGTCTATGAATTGGTAGTTGCTTAGTCTTGCAGTTGTACCAGCACCTTTTACTTTACCAATTGTTTCAAAGGTTTTGCCATCTCCACTACGTTGTACCAAGAAATATTCATTATTTAACTCATTAGAAGTTGTCCAATTCAATACTACGTTTTGTTGTTGGGCTTTTGCCGTAAAGTTTACCCACGTTACAGGTAGTAAAGTTACGCCACCCATTGGCACAAAGTCTGTGAAAGATGTAAAACCACTACGTTTGTAAGTACTTGTAAATGAGCTACCTGCAAAACTCCATGTAGAAGGGTAAGTGCCTTTAGCCATAGTGATGGGGGTAGTAGGACAAACAAGAGTACCACAATTAAAACCTACAGGGAATAATTCCACGTTGTATTGTGCTGAACCTGCAAGTGTGGCTGTATTAGGATTTAAACTCCAATAACCGCCAGTACATGGTACATAGCTACAGCCTCCAGAAGCTAAAGTTCCGCCAGCATCTTGGTTTGTGAAGAATCCATCAATATAAGTTACTGCAGCTCCTAAGCCAGAAGTAATTTCCAAACGTGCATTTTGATAGTTAATGGCATCGCCTACTGGATAGTCATAGGTACGTGCAGTATTGGCAATGGCACGTCTTAAAATTAATCTATCAGTAGTATTTGGTATAGTAGCAATGTAACTGTTAGCATTATATCCCACAATACTTGCTGCTGCACTATTAGTTACATTTACATAACGGAAACCTGCTGCACCACCTCTAAGGAAACGACCACTTGTTAGTGTAAGTACATTAGAAACAGTAAGGTCATTATTTAAAGTAATTGTACTCAAAGGACTTTGGTTAGCTGTTACATTGTAGAATGTACAAGCTGCTATGCTAGCTGCATTTGTAAATATTTGTGCTGCTCCACCGTTAAATACAACTGTACTATTATTAGCTGTAAATGTACCATTAGCATTATTGGTAAAGTTACGAGCAACTTGTATAGTTCTACTATTGCCATTAACAGTACCTAATGTAATTGTAAAATCTCTAGCAATAGTAACATCATTATCGAAACGAAGGACTTGAGCAGCCGCTGTTTTATTGACAATAATAGATGCAAAACTACCTGTGCCTGATAAATTACCACTCACAATTTGTGGGTTATATGAACTTGTAAATGTAATTGTCGAGGTAATATCTGGAATTAATGTACCATTATTCGTCCAGTTACCACATACATCAAGATTTCTACTTGCATTGATGGTTAAAGAAGCACCTGCGTCAATAGTTACACTTCTTGCCGTAGCTCCGTTTGCATTAATGACAGGATACACACGCCCAGTAGGAACAACAGGAATGGTTACATCATCATTACAAGTTGGAGCAGAACAAGTACCCCAGTTATCTGCATTGAACCAATCATTGGTGATACCTCTCCAAACAAATACTTCACCGGGTGGATAAGAAACAGGGTCGGTACATTCATAAAACTGAATATCATCAACTGTGATGTCATTACCACCAGCAAAAACACCTATATTACGAATAGCAATACTTACATTGGTATTACTACCACTGTTCCATTGTACTGAATATTTTGCCCAATTACAAGCCTCTACGCCGGGGTTGTCTATGTTTGCTCCAATTTGATAACAGTTGAACAATGTAGCAAAAGCTAATGAACCTCCATTTAAGTTGATAGCATTAAAAGTTAATACATAATTCCTATTAGGTGTTACGGGAACATTCTGTTGCCAAATATTAACCGAACCACCTGTAGCACCATTACCTACTAAACAGTAACCACCAGAACCACCTACAACTTTTGAGCCGTGCATAAATCTGTAGTCCGAACCTGCTGCAACTGCCGCAGTAAAGGCTGGTGATACAGTTAATCTTTGAGCCCCTACATTTACCGCCGTAATTAAACTTCTTTGGCGAGGCACAGCCCCCACATAAACTACACTACCTACCAAATCTGCTGTAAAGTTTGTTCCAGTTCCTCTTACTGTATTCAAAGAACCTGCTTGCACTTCTATTGTACCTGTCCGAGTAACCGTAGCTGAGCCGGGAGCAGAGTTTACATTGGTTGTTGGAAAAACTGAATTACAAAAGTTAGTATGATAATCTGCTGGATTAAAACCAATAGCAAAAGTTGTTTCTGGGTACATAGAGCAAGGACGTGTAGCACCTCCTCCGCCATTACAATCAACTGTTGCAGGAGCTTCTACTGCTAAGGTTGGATTTCCATATTGTGTGGCAAAGCCCCAGCTTGGTGAAGGTACTGCATGTCCCGCAGGAAGTGTTCCAGAGTACGCCACAGGCGGTAAGGTACTAAAGTTTCCATTAGTGAGTAGGTTAGCTGTTACGCTACAGTTTACAGAGATTTGTACAGCATCAGAAAAAGATGAGCCACAGGCAGAAGTTAAAATACAAAATACATAATAAGTATTACTTACACTTGTGAGAGGGGGGGCTGGTGTATAAGTAGCACTAGTAGCACCTATGATATTATTCACTACAGTTGAGCCTACTACTCTGTATGCCCACTGATAAGAAGTAGGAATAGGTGAGGGGGCACCACCACTGAAGTTTGTAATAGATAGTGTTGTTCCTGTACCACCTACAGGCAATGTCTGTGGAAGAGTAGGAGAAGTCCTATAACCATTAATTGTAATATTAGTCCCATTATCAGCCCCAACAAAACCCGCATTAGTTGGTGTTTCAGTTGTTACAATACGCATACGGAAACCTGCCCCTTGTGTATTAGCAGGAATTGCACAAGAGATAGTACCTGTAGTAGCTGTACTTGTAATAGAACCTATAGTTACAGGAGCTGCGAAACTACCCGCAGCATTGGATAATTGCACACTAATCGTTGTACCACTGTTAAAGTGTGTATCACTACTAGCCGAAGTAGGTAAAGTATAATTGACATTAAATACAGCAGAAGGTGCTGTAAGTGACGTACAATAAGTGCCACTTAAACCACTAATAATAGGAGTAGTGATTGGATTTATTTCTAAACTATTTAATGTAAGAGTGCCTGTACCATTTGTATATAAAATTTTAATATCTGACGGCGTTAGCCCTGCTGTATTTAAAGCTATGTCATCTGCAAACAAGTTATTACCACGCCAAATATCAATAGTATTAGCGGCTACAGTAGCACCAACGGCATTGTTAGGAGCTCTATAAGTAATTGTTGCTCCAGTAGCATTAATCACAGCTACATAAGTTTGTGTACCACCATTAGAGCCAGAGTTAGCACTTCCAACTGTTAACGTATGACTACCACCATTAGTATCCACTAATAAACTTGTAGTTGTATTCGCATTAGAAGGTGTAGAAGTGTCATCTGTAAAATTTTGACCAAAGACAATTCTTGCTGCATTATTTGTGTTAGATGCTCCCGAACTAGTTAATGTAAACTGTACCATAATAGCAGCAGCTGTGCTTGGTGTTGCATTTGTTTGCAAGTCAGTAGTACGTACACTATATAAAGTTCCACCAGCTCTTGTCAAAGCTATGTTATTTCCATTGTTTGCTGTTGTATTCCTCGCCAAGTTGCCTGCTGTTACACCTGCACTTGTAGCATTCATACTCCAAGTTGTAAATCTTGTTGTATTAAAGCCTATAAAATAAGGAGGTACAATAGCTGGTGTATTTACTAACTTTCCATTAGGTTCTACATCAATATTATTACTAACTAATAGTTGAGGAATACTATTGGTATAAGTACCTAACACCCTAACAGTTGGCAGCGTATAAGTTATAGCTGTACCATTAATATTTCTATTGTTTCCTTGGAAAATATAGGCTGCTGTGGCTACTGAACCACCTAAAATCGTTGCAGAAGCATTCACGGTAAAGTCATGTCCAATATAGAATTCTTCATTCCCAGAGTTATTCCAATTACCATTTACTATGATGGCATTATTAAAGGTCTTATTACCTACTGTAGAAGAAAAATCAATACTTGCACCAGCACTTAGTGTTGTAATACCTGTTACTGTTACCGTACCTTGTCCTATGGTATTGGTGCCACTAGTTATATTTAATGTACCTCCAATTGTATATATACCTGCATTTGTCCCATCTATTACACCACCATTCATAATTACATTTTGCAAAGATGTTGTTCCTGTTGTGTTATTGTCTAACAACAAACCATTGATAGTTGTATTACCACTAATAGTCAAATTAAAATTTGTTACTTGTAGTGAAGTCGCATTATCTATAAGTAAAGTTTCAGCAGCAGATGTATTTTGACCTAGTGTTTTTATACCACCACCCGTAATAATTAAGTTTCTATAAGTTGCTGCACCATTTGGAGGAGCAGGTATAGTGTAACTATTAGCACTTGTAAACTCCATTATGCTACCAGCCGTTGTTATATGTGTATTGGTAGTTACAGTAGGATAAGTAGGTGTTCCACTTGTGGCAGCTAAGCTTAATGTACCCCCACCTGCCAAAGCTGTAAATGTATGTCCTATGGTAGTTCCTAAGTTTAAACGACCACCTGTATTAATAGTAACAGAAGGAGCTACAGCACCATTTATTGTTGTACTTACTGTATGTCCATTTAGAATTACTCTTGCGGTAGTAGGACATATAGTAGGAGCTATATAGGTAAGCCCTGTGGGGTCTGTTGTCCAATTTGCACTATTTTCCCAATTACAACCACCACCTGCACAGTTTCCATTAAAAGAGTACACTATAGGAGAAACAACAGAAGCAGAAGATTTAAAACCAATATTGATAAAGGCAGAACCACCTCCAGTGCTATGTATAAAAGTCACTTTAGTTCCATTTAATATTGGAACACCTACAATACCTGCCAAAATGTAATTACTTGTTTGGTCAAACCTTGCAATATAGTAGTAGTCATTTGGGTTATTGGAGGGTAAACAACTATAACCCGCAGCAGCAAAATCAAACGTAATAGCATATTGTTGAGAACCAGTTGTTTCCAACCAATAATCACGCCCTAAATTATGTGTAAAATTAGGTGCTAAACCAGCCATAAAATTCGTAGTAGCCGCTATTGGGGTGTTATTATGACCTATGAATGTGCATTTAATTGCACCTGTAGTAGTCAATCCGCCTACATCCTCTGTCAAATTAACTGCTCCATCTGGCGTACTACTATTGCTTTGTTTTTCGCCAGTATTTAGCCCCATAATCCCAATTACATCGTAGTTAAAGCCTGTTACTCCTACTGTATTTGCATTGGAAAAGTAATCATTTGCTCCTAAACTTCTTCCAAATTTAGCCCCTAAGTGGTTTTCTACCACTAATCTCTGTGCTGTATTAAGGGCTACACCATTAAAAATTATAGCATCACCTAAGTCTGCATTAAAATAATCGCCACCATTAATACGCCCAAATTGCGGAGTAGTAAAATTAACACCCGTTGCATTACCCGTAGCTGTGCCTATTTGCGTAGCATCTCTAAATACAGTTAATCTCCTATTACCGCCATTCAAATCACCTATTGCACTGACTACAGTAGGAGCAGAAGCATTTAAAGTATAGCCACCAATAGCTGGGTTGTTATTCCAAAATTCTATAGAATTATTATTACCTGCAGGTGGCACATTAGCACCTCCACTACCATCATTGTAAAAACGAAACGTATTAGCATTTCCGGGTGCAGAGTCAAATAAACCTTTGGGGTTGGTTTGTGCGGCACTACTATTTGTTACTGCAAAGAACGAAATAGGTAACGCATTAGTAGAATTTAAGCCAGCTCCCATTTGCATAAATCGGCTTGTACCATTAAAACGCAAAATAGGTCTGCCGTTGATAACATTAGTTGTAAAAACGGGTTGGTTTGCAGCTGTAGCCTGAGTAAAACTATTTCCATTACCAGACTGGTCTGCCCACAAACTTACTCCCAGTCCATTTGTACCTGGCGTAACCCCCATATCACTCCGTAACCACAAAGCTACACGAGGTTGCCCACCAGTACCTGTGGCATTACCAACTCCCCCAGGTCCTGTTTGTGCTAAAAGGGGAGAACTAAGCAGCAAAGCAGAGAGGGCTGCAAAATTTTTAAAACGCAATAGTTGAGTTTTTATCATATACCTGCTATAAATTATACAGACAAAAATAGTTAGAGAATTGTGTAATACTTACACAAAGAGAAATTATTAGGAAAGGAAGTGATTAGCTATACAAAATACGAAAATTGTAAATTAAACGCAACAGTCTTGAGAATAAAATATTTTTAACGCACTGCAAAGCTATAAAAATATACGATTTTCAAAAAAATATTACATATTTTTTATTTCATTTTTATTCACTTTAAAACCTATAACTATTTGTGAACAATGCGTCATTATCAAAAAAAATAGTAATTTAGTAGGCATAATTACTGTTAAGGGTCTTGGTGATTAAAAGAAAACTTCTTAGGGCGTGGCTCATTACTAAAAAAATTCTCTACGTAAAAAGTATAATTTTACGGGTGCTGTTGCTGTTATTGGCTATTTTAATCATTGCCTTACAATCTACCCAAGTACAAACATGGCTGGGGCGAATAGCTACAGACAAATTATCGGTAGCTCTTAACTTCCCTATTAGTGTAAAACAAATAGAAATACAATGGCTTGACCAAATTCGCCTTAAAAAAGTACAAATATTGGACAGACAAAACAATAATATGATTTTTGTAGATGGGCTTACACTTAATTACCATTTGCAGCAATTATTACAAGAAGGAAATATTTTTGTAGAGTATGCCGAAGTAGATAGTGCCAATGTTAATCTTATTGATTTGCCTGATAGTTTGGGTGGTATGAATATAGACCAATTCATTGAGGCAATAGACAATAGTCCTGCCGATACTACTAAAAAAACGAATAAAGGAATGCAGTTTATTGTTGGGGAAATAGACTTAAAAAGGTCATTTTTTAGTTTCCATAAACCGTATGCTGATAGTCTAAAAGGGCAATTTGATTATAACCATTTCGCCCTCAATAACTTACAAGCACAAGTAAAGCAACTGACAATAGTAAGAGATACAGTGATGATGGGTATGAAACAACTACGTGGTGAGGAAACCAACACAAAACTACCTATCAAAGAAATTACTACATTTTTTAGATACTGCCGAAGTGGTATGGAGTTTCATGGCTTAAAGGCACATATTGGCGAAAGTATTATCAGAGATACCCTCCATTTTCAGTTTAGAAGACCCGCAGAAATGGGAGATTTTAACAATAAAGTAAAAATTTATGCCCATTTAGATTCTTCCATCATTCGATTCAAAGACCTTGGGGTATTTGTACCAAGTGTACGAAAATATAAAGAAACTCTTTTAATTTCAGGCAGACTAAAAGGAAAAGTTACAAAATTTAGGGTAGAGCAACTGGATTTGGCTTTTGGTAAACACAGCAGAGCCATAGGAAAGTACAGTATGGAGGGTTTTCCAAATTTAGAGGAGAGTTTTGTAGATATAGACTTGCACAAATCAGCCGTTCATATAGACGATATTCGCCAATATCTACCTAACGAAGACACTTACCGCCGATTGAGCAAGTTTGGTAAGTTGCGATTTGATGCACGTTTCACAGGCTTTTTCACGGACTTTGTTACTTTTGGCAAGTTCAATACAGATTTAGGGTTTGTTGATGCAGATATTAATATTAAAACAAAAGATAATTTTTATAAAGGGAAAATTATTACAAAAGAATTTGATTTAGGAACATTTTTAAATATTCCAGACTTAGTGCAAAAAATAGACCTATCAGGAAGTATTACAGGTAATAATTTTACAACAGAAGATGCTCATTTTCAATTAAATGCCATAATTTCTAAATTTGGTTTTAAGCAATATAACTATAAAAATATTAAAGTCAATGCACATTTAGAACATAAATTTTTTGAGGGAGATGTAAGTATTAAAGATACAAATTTTGTGTTTGATGGACATGGACAGATTAATTTGAAAGATAGTACCCTGAATTTTCAAGCCAACTTAGATTCAGCATTTTTGCATAAAATTAATTGGGTGAGTGAAAAAGATTACTTATTTGTAAAAGGTAAGTCATACCTCAATTTTGCAGGGCTGGATTGGGATAAATTAGAAGGAACAATAGACCTTCAAGATGCTTTTGTACAATATAATAAAGAAAGTTTACCCCTCAAAAACTTATTCATTCGTTCTCATAAAGAAGGAAAAGTAAGAGATTTTGACTTGGTTTGTGATTATTTTGATTTTAAAGCAGATGGCGAATTTGAATTGACTCGGTTCTTCAATGATGTAAAGGCTTTGGCAGAGGAGTATCGCCTACATTTTGAAAACAATAAAAAGAACTTAGATGATTATTACATCAAAAAACCGTTTTTGGACTTTGCTATGTATGAAAAATTGTCGTACCGTCTTGAGTATGACTTATTACTGAAAGACATTACGCCTGTGGCAAGGTTATTTGACAAGAAAATCTATGTGTCCAAAAAATCGCAAATCAATGGTTTTTTTAATAGTGATTATGAAAAGAAATTTTCTTTGGACGGTTATATAGATAGTTTGTTCTATGGCGACTACAGATTTTATGACAATAACTTTAATCTTTCCACCTATAAAGCCGAAGATGAACGTAAAGTTTTTTTGGAAGCAAATATTTTATCTGAAAAACAAAAAATTAGTAATTTATTTTTAACAGAAAAGTTTAATATTAGTGCAGACTGGGACGACCATAAAATTCATTTCCGTTCGTTTATTAAAGAACAAGGTACTATCAACAAAGCCGACTTGCAAGGCAGTCTGGAGTTTACAGGCAACAGAAGCTATGAACTTAAAGTACACCCCTCAGAGATAGTGGCTATGTATGAAACTTGGTGTAATTTCGATACATTACAAATCAATATAGACAAGCAAGATATAGACTTTCATACCATTTATTTTGAGAATGGTAACAAAAAAGTATGGGTCATTGGGCAAATTTCAGAAGATTTACAAAAATACTTACAGCTCAAAGTTCGCAATTTTGACTTAAATCTATTCAGTCCTTACATTGGAAAAAATTTATCAGGCAGTATTAATGGCGAGGCTTTTCTGCGTAATTTGTACCATACGCCTATGGTAGAAGGTGAAATTGATGTATTAAATATTAGCATGGACAAAGTGCAGTATGGTAATCTACACATCAACTCTGCATGGCAGGATATAGAACAAAGGTTGGCTATTCATGCTAAATTACAAACCCCCGAACACTTTGAGTATGATGAACCTTTTTTGAAAATAGATGGATTTTACAACGTAAAAAATAAAGTAAGTCCATTAGAATTGAATGCTGAATTGAGAAAAACACCTGTGAAGTTAATTGAACCGTTTTTGTCGGCAGTAGCTTCTGAATTTGAGGGAGTAGCCACAGGCGATATTGCCATTACAGGGAAACCAGCCTATCCGCAGCTACAAGGCGAAGTTTTTGTGAGTGATGGCAAATTCAAGGTCAATTATTTAAATACCTACTACCGTTTCCACGATTTTATTTACCTCGAACCCGACCATATTGGCATGAAACAGCTTAAATTGTTAGATGCTAATAACAATAGGGCTATTGTCAATGGTGGTATTTATCATGATGGTTTCCGTAATTTTTTGATGCAGTTGAGTTTAGATTTTTACAAGTTTCAGGTGCTAAATACGCAGATGACAGACGAGGCTTTGTATTTCGGTACGGCGTATGGCACAGGTAAGTTGGATATTTTGGGGACAACAGACAATTTGGAGGTAAACGTAACAGGACGTACCGAAGAAGGCACAAAATTGTATTTTGCTATGGACAGTTACAGTGGAGTGCAAGAAAAAGAGTTTATTCGGTTTGTAGATTTTAAGAAAGACAGCCTTTTATTGAAACAGAATAAAAAAGTAGATTTGTCGGGCATTAAACTTAATTTCAATCTGGAATTAACGCCTGATGCTTACGGAGAAATTATTTTTGACAAGAGGTCTGGTGATATTATTCGAGGTAATACTTTGGGTAAAATCAATATGTTGATAGACACCAAAGGAGATTTTAAGATGTATGGAGATGTAGAGTTTGTGCGAGGAAAATACACTTTCACTTTTCTGAATGTAGTGAGCAAAGAATTTGATATTTTGCAAGGTAGTCGTGTGGGCTGGACTGGCGACCCTTTTGGTGGGCAATTAGATGTGAAAGCAGCGTATAAATTACGCACCTCTCTTGCCCCTATCATGTTATTAACGGATAGTGCTTCAAGAAATTTGCCCGAAGTTCGGCGGGCTTACCCTGTCAAGGTAGATATGAGTGTGCGAGGGGCTTTGTTTTCGCCTGAAATCAAGTTTGATATAGACATGGCAGAGTACCCTGCTATGATTAGTGCTGGCGGTGTAGCTATTCCTTTGGAAACCTATGTGCAGGCTTTTAAGGCAAAAATTGCTGCCAATGAACAAGAATTGAACAGACAAGTCTTTAGTTTGATGGTTTTGAACCGTTTGTCTTCGGAAAATGCCTTTGCAAGTGCCAACGGGCAAGCCGTAACAAGTAGTGTGAGTGAGTTACTCACCAACCAACTAAGCCATTGGATGTCGCAGGTTGATGAAAATTTACAGATAGACCTCAATCTCAACGGCTTAACTGCTGATGCTCTCAATACTTTTCAAATGCGTGTGTCTTACTCCTTCCTTAATGGACGTATGCGAATTACTCGCAGTGGTGGCTTTACCTCTGTGAACAATCGGGCAAGTGCTACAGCAGTGATTGGCGATTGGACAGTGGAGTATTTACTAACACAAGACGCAAAACTACGGGTAAAAGCCTACTACAAAAGTGTAACAAATACTTTTAGTACAGACCTTAATAACATTGGGGCTTCGGGTATGGGTATGTCTTATACGCATAGCTTCAGTAGATTTTCAGAACTTTTGCCTCGTCTTCGCAAATCTAAACGCCTCAAAAAAGATAGCAAGGTGATAGAATACAGAGATGATGAGATTAGGTAAAATATATTAATTTTTTTGTTTAGAACCATGAAAGACAAAGTAGTCATTATTACAGGTGGCAGTTCGGGCATTGGAAAAGCCTTAGCCGAAGTTTTCGGACAAGAAGGGGCTAAAATTGTGATAACAGGCAGAGATATGCAAGCCCTACAACAAACCCAACAAGCATTACAACAAAAAGGAATTACTGTTTTGGCGGTGCAAGGAGATGTAAGCAAAGAAGCAGATACGCAACGCATGGCAGCCGAAACAGTTAAGCAGTTTGGAAAAATAGATGTATTGATTAACAATGCAGGAATTTCTATGCGTGCTTTGTTCAATGAATTGGACTTGGGCGTAATTCACAAGGTCATGGACATCAACTTTTTTGGGGCTGTCAATGCAACAAAGGCTTGTTTGCCACACATTTTAGCAAGCAAGGGTTCTATTGTGGGCATATCGTCTATAGCTGGTTACAGAGGTTTACCTGCCCGCACAGGCTATTCTGCCTCAAAATTTGCTTTGCAAGGCTTTTTAGAGGCTTTACGCACAGAGTTATTGCATACAGGCGTACATATTCTCACAGCTTGCCCTGGGTTTACGGCTTCGGCTATTCGCCAAAAGGCTTTGTCCAAAGATGGTTCGGCACAAGGGGAATCGCCAAGAGATGAAGCCGAAATGATGACTGCCGAAGAGTGTGCAAGACACATTTACAAGGCTGTAGTCCAACGAAAAACTATTCTTACCCTCACGACACAAGGCAAATTGACCGTATTTCTGAACAAATGGTTTCCTCGTTTCATGGACAAAATGGTGTTCAATGCCTTAGCCAAAGAAGCAGATTCACCACTGAAAAAGCCTAACAGTTAATCATGGACTACACGATTTTGTTGGCTTCGCTGGCAGCTTTGTTAGCTGGTTTTATTGATGCGGTAGTAGGAGGCGGAGGCTTGGTACAAGTCCCGTCTTTGTTTATTTTGTATCCTCATTTTGTAGTGCCACAAGTCATAGGCACAAACAGATTTGCGTCTTTTATGGGAACTTCGGTAGCTGCCTACCAATACGCCAAAAAAGTAACTATGCCTTGGAAAGTCATCTTGGCTACGGGCATAGGAGCTGCAATTTGTTCGTATTTGGGGGCTACAGTGTCGAGTTTAGTCCCCGCCAATATCTTAAAACCCATTATGTTAGTGGTAATGATAGGCATTGCAGCTTATACCTACAAAAACAAAAATTTTGGACAAACAGATAATCTACAATTTAACCCTACACAGTTGTTAATTTATGGTGCTTTGGTTGGAATGTGTTTAGGTTTTTACAATGGTTTTATAGGACCGGGTACGGGTAGTTTATTAGTATTTGCCTTTGTGAGTGTTTTGGGCTACAGTTTGCTCAATGCTTCGGGAATAGCCAAAGTAATCAATGTAGTAGCAGATGTTTCTTCCTTGATTTTCTTCATAGCAGGGGGCTACGTACAATATGAAATAGCAATTCCTATGATGATTTGCAATATGTTGGGGTCTTATTTTGGCAGTCGAATGGCTATTCTCAAAGGCAGTATTTTTATTCGCATGATGTTTATTGGGGTCATTGGTTTGTTGATTCTGCGGTTTGGGTATGATGTACTGAAGCCTTTGTGGGTAACATCTCACCACTAACTACTCTTACTTCTCAAAAGTATGGTATGGGTTAAGGAGAATTGATAGAGTAAAAATTCGTTTTTATTAGCAGGATAATTGGCTATGAATTATCTTTATTGTGCAGGGAAATAGAACTGCAAATCTGAAGATTTGCTAAAACAAAGTGCGGAGAGTACGGCTGAAGCCTAACTCTCCGAACAACACAAGACTAAGAACAATAGGTGGTATATTTTGTACTACAAAAATAAAATAGTTATTTATTTAATATGAACACTCTAAAAAATAAAATAGTTTACGTAATAATATTTTTTATTACAAATGTGTGCTTTGCACAAAATATATGGGTTTATAAAAGTACAAAACCAAAATCTTCAAACAAAAAACAAAATAGTTGGTCTGATTTAACGCCTGAAGAAAAAGCATTGGGATTTACTACATATACATCTGTCATAGATGAGCCATCAAAATTTTTTCTTTATCAAAAAGGAGATACCATTATAAGCACATTTTCATTTTTAGCTCAATCAAAATTTTTAAAAGGACGGAGTTATTGTAATTCTATAAATGATACATTTTTTATTAAGCATATAAATAAAGATAGTGTTATTGTACATAATAACAAGGAAATTGGGCAAGTTAAAATAACGTCAGATAGTCTTTTAGTAATAAATTTTTATTATTCAAATCGTCTTATGTACTATAAACAACAAAAAACTGCTATGCAAAAAGATAAATTAGATTTGGTGGTTAAGTTTTTAAAAAAATATAAATGGTTTTGGGTAAAAGATAATCAAGTAAAAAAGTTTGAAAGTGAGTTTTATTTAAATTGGGATAGTATTAAAATAGCACACCGTCCATATCATTACAAAGAAAAGAAACATAAATATATAAGCCTTAAAACAAGCTACTTAAGAACTATTTTTAAAAAATATAATAATAATATTTTTTTTGTAGAAAATGAAAATATAAATATAATCCATATAACTGATAAAAAATATAAATACAAAAAAATTAAACAAAGTTATAGTTTTGTTTTTTTTCAATACCATAATTCTTTTTTTATGACACTAAATAGTATTGAAAAAGAATATACAAAAGAAGATAGAGATAAGGCTCCTAGTAATCATAGCGTTGTTGAATTGGTTTTTGAAGTAATAGATATTGATTATCGAAATAAAAAAATAACATTACAACCATATCAACTAGATTCTTTTTTTAATATTATATCACCTGAAACTAAAATATTTTTGTATGGACACTAATTAATGTTAGTTGCATAGTGGAAAGTGTACCCCTGTTGTCCGTAGAGTTAGTGTAACGTACTCTACGAACTTTTTTATAGCAAATCTTCAGATTTGCGTTTGTATTTTTTAAAGATACAAAGAAGAAAAAGCTAACCGACTTGTAAATGATGATTTTGGGTAATAGCTTAATGCCTAAGAAAACTATAACCGCAAATCTGGAGATTTGCTAAAACAAAGTGTGGAGAGAACGGCTGAAGCCTAATTCTACGGACAACACAAGACTAAGAATAACATTAGGCAGACAACCAAAAATTTTATAAAAACTATCTTTTAAAAAATATAATTATGATATTACACTTAAAAAATATTTTATTTCTTTTAATAATACTCAAGTTGCTAGCTTGTCAAAAGAATAATAGCCCCCATTTTTTTTATATGCCTGATGGAAAAAAAATCAGTGCTATAAAAGTTAGTGATTTTGAAAAAGAGTATCAAATTAATTTTATTCAATATGCTGGTTATGAGGGCAAAATTAAACTATACAGTATTTTAATTGATTTTATAATTAACTTTGAAAGTGAAAATTTAGTATTAGTAGATGTATTAAAAAATGAAAATATAAACAAAGTAAAAGGGAAACATATTACATTTATTACTTGCACCCTTCAAGATAAAAATATGAAATTGGTGGATATTATTAATTTTTTACAACAAAAATATAATAATACTACATTAAAATATTCATCGATAAATAAAGGTAATCATGTATGTAGTTATATTTTCATAAATATTAAGCAAGAAGAGATATTACATTTAGAAGTTTATAATTTTGGTCAAAAGGATAGTTATGCTATTAAAATATTACCATGTTCGATGTAGTCTGTTTTCAAGTCGTTTTCGTTGTGCTTAGCACCTATATAAAGCCTCCCGTTATCCGTAGAGTTAGTGCAACGTACTCTACGGACTTTTTTATAGCAAATCTTTAGATTTGCGTTTGTATTTTTTTAAAAGATACAAAGAAGAAAAAGCTAACCGACTTGTAAATGATGATTTTGAGTAATAGCTTAATGTCTAAGAAAACTATAACTGCAAATTTGAAGATTTGCTAAAACAAAGTGCGGAGAGAACGGCTGAAGCCTAACTCTCCGCACAACAAAAGATTTCTTTGATACAGTCGTATTTAGTAAGTCTTTATGACAAATTAAATATAGACATGACATTTATTCTGTTATGAAAATCAGCCATAAAATATTATTGATTTAAAAACGTGATTTAATAAGTTTCTTACTTTTTATACTCTTTCACCTGTTCCAATAGTTCCATAGCTTGTAATAAAGGTTGCCACTCTTTGCCATTAAAAATAAACTGAAACCACTTTTTGTGCCTATTTTCATACTTAATATGCACAAATAACCACACTGCCACTGCCGTAAACAACACAGTGATAAAGGCATTAAAAATAATCCATGCAGCATTTTCGGCTACAAACAGTTTTTCAGACAAATGGAAAGTAGTCCACAAAGGCAGCTGCAAAAATAGCACTTTGGTAATCCACAGCGTAGAGGCTCGCAAGCTCAATAGTTTTTCTTGAGTAACCAAAATAGTCTCCGAAGTATCCACTTCTTTAATCAAAATGAGCTGATAAATATATACACAAATAGCTATAGCCGTTAGTAATACTTGTAAACCCGCAGATACAAAGAAAAAACTACTCACTTTGTCCGCCGCATTCACCGATAAATAATACAACAAACCACCTACACCCAAAACCCACGCCACACCAATTTGTACGAGAGTTGTCTTTGTGCCTTCCAAGGCATTAATGGCGTTTTGGGCTTGTAATCTTGTTACTGCCTCTGTGTTTTGTTGGGTAATGAATAAAAGTTGTTCTAATTTTTCATTAGAGTTTTGCCACAACTGTTTTAATGTTGCCTCGTCCATGTTTTTAGTCTGTTTTTAGGTTGGAAAATTTCTTTTTCAATTTCTCTTTAATTCTGCCTACTTTGGTTGCCACATTGGTAGTGGACAGCCCCAAGATTTCGGCAATTTCTGCATGACTTTTATCTTCTAAGTACAAGATTATCAAAGCCTTATCTAATTCATTTAGTTCTTCTATCAACTGTTCTAAGAGTTGTAGTTGCATATTTTTTTCGCTGTCTTCTTCGGTACTTTGCCAAGTGCTTTGTAGGGCTGCTTGTTGATTTTTCTGGCTTGTATTTTTTCGATAAAACGAAATAGCTACATTCAAAGCTATGCGATACAACCAAGTAGAAATTTTGAATTGTGCGTTGTAACGAGGAAAAGCCAACCAAATTTGCAACAACATTTCTTGCACAAGGTCTTGCCTTTCGGCGAGGTCGAGGCAATATGTTTTAGCTACTTTCAACAAAATTCCTTTGTGAGTGGCTATTACTTCCTGAAAAGCCTGTGCGGTGGTCGTATCGTGTGGTTTTTCATTCATCTACAATGATTGACTAAGTTTTTGTAAGATGATTCGCAAGAGGTGGGGAAAAATCACACTTGGAGGAAAGTTTTTTTACAGGTAATACCAATTATAAATAGAATGTAGTCCAAAAATGTCTCCCGATCCGTAGAGTTAGTGCAACGTACTCTCCGCACAACACAAGACTAAGAACAACAGAGTGGGTAACATCATAGATAATTTTATTTAGCTGTGGTAATATTATTTAACTTTTTGATAATCAATTATTTAAGGGGACACAGATGACACTGATTAGACAGATATTCACTGTTTTTAGTTTATTTGTGATTATCTGCCAAATCTGTGTTATCGGTGTTCCAATATGACACTATACAAAAGCAACGAAACAACTCCTATCTAAAAATTCTGCACCACCAAAAAATACAAAGGCATACCTACCGTAATGTTAATAGGGAAAGTAACCGCCAAAGCCATAGGCAAATACAGCCCGGGGTTAGCTTGTGGCACTGTGATTTTCATAGCAGCAGGCACAGCAATATAAGAAGCACTGGCAGCCAAAACCGCAAAAATAAATCTGTTAGTAATGTCTGTTGTTACTACCGAACTCAAAAAAGCAAAAATACAACCGTTTAACAAGGGAATAAAGGCTGCAAAAACGAAAGGGAATAACCCAAAAGAAAAGAAAGATTTGAGTTTTTTACCACTCACAATGCCCATATCTAAGAGGAAAATAGCCAAAAAGCCTTTGAATAAGTCGTTGGTAAAAGGTTTAATGCCTTCGGCTTGTTTCGGATTTGCCAACAAACCTATCAATAAACTACCCAAAATTAACAAGACACTGCCATTGGTAAATGAATGTTTGATAACAGCAGGAATGTTAATTTTTGTCGTAGTTTCTTCTTTGTTGAACAAGGAAATTAAAACCAAACCGACAATAATTGCAGGAGATTCCATCAAAGCCATAATAGCTACCATGTGTCCACGTAAACTTAATTGTTGTGAATCCAAATAAGAAACTGCCGTTACAAAAGTTACTGCACTTACCGAACCGTAGGCAGCAGCTATTGCCCCTGCATCAAAAACAGATAGTTTTTTCTTTAAAATAAAGAAAGTGTATAAGGGAATTAGTGCAGAAATACTAATACCAAACAACATAGACCAAGCTATTTCTGTCGTAAAAGTTTCGTGTGATAACTCTTGCCCACCTTTAAAACCAATAGAAAACAAGAGATACAAAGAAATAAACTTTGAGGAATTAGGCGGAATTTCTAAATCACTTTTCAGACAAACAGCTAGAATACCCAAAACAAAGAATAAGAGGGCAGGATTTGTTAGATTTTCAATAAGTAGGTTAAAATTCATTGATTCTTTGAGATTTTTAAGGGTACAAAGCTGTATATTTTAATTCATAATTTTTTATTTATATTTGTAATGCAAATCATTAAAATTATTTATGAATTACACCCTTAATCAATTACAGATTTTCTTGAAGATAGTGCAAACGCAGAGTGTTACGAAGGCATCGGAAGAATTGCACTTGACACAACCAGCCGTTTCTATTCAGCTCAAAAACTTTCAAGACCAATTCGAAATACCTTTGACAGAAGTTGTGGGAAGGAAAATTTTTATCACAGATTTTGGGAGAGAAATAGCCGAAGCTGCCGAAAATATTATTAACCAAGTCTATGCAATTAACTATAAAACCTTGTCTTACAAAGGTTTACTAACAGGTAAACTAAGACTTTCGGTAGTTTCTACAGGCAAATATGTGATGCCTTATTTTTTGTCTGACTTTATGAAGCAACACACAGGTGTAGAATTATTGATGGACGTTACGAATAAAAACAAAGTGGTCGAAAGTCTTGAAAATAATGAAGTAGATTTTGCCCTTGTGTCCATTTTGCCCAGTAAGTTGAATGTCAATCAATTAGATTTACTCCAAAATAAATTGTATTTGGTAGGCAATGCCGACACAAAATTTCCGCAAGAACCCGCCACAATGGATATTTTCAAAGAATTGCCCTTGATTTTCAGAGAAAAAGGTTCGGGAACAAGGCAAACAATGGAAAGTTTTATTGAACAAAACAGCATTTCTGTCCTCAAAAAAATGGAACTCACCACCAACGAAGCTGTCAAACAAGCTGTATTGGCAGGTTTAGGCTATTCCATTATGCCACTGATAGGCATAAAGAGTGAGTTGCAAAACAATGAATTACAAATTATTCCTGTAAAAGGATTACCTATCAAAACTACGTGGAGTTTGATTTGGCTAAAAGGTAAAAATCATTCGCCTGTTTGTATTGCCTTTTTAGACTATTTGAAGAAGGAAAAAGAGGCTATTGTGCAGTCAAAATTTAGGTGGAGTGAAGAGTTTTAGGGGTCTAACAATGCCCTAATTTACAAAATGTGAGTAAATCCTTAGCCCTATTTCAAAGGCTTTTGGGGTATTTACAAAAGAAATTGCATGAAAACAGCTATTTTTGTTGAACAGTAAGCCAATAACTATTTTTTTATTTATTTAGCTACCATTAAATTTTTTTATTTATGCGTTTTACTATTAGATTAGAATGGCTCAAAAAAATCAGTATCTATTTAGAAGATGCTCGTAAAATAGCCTTCAACTTAGGTATTTTTCTGGGAATTATTGTAGTTACAGTTTTGGGTTGGCGAGAATACTATAAAAATACTTATATACTTGAGGAATTTAACGTACCTACAAAATTTGAAGATAATGGTTATAGTGGTATCGTTGTAGCCACCCAAATACTGGACAAAGTAAATGATATGAAAAACTTGGTTGCCTCTATGAAGGAGGACAAAGCCAATCTCAATAGCTCTGCCCAAATTCCAGATATGGACATAGACGTAGTAGGCATGGGAATTTCTATACAATCTACCATAGAGTATCTTAAAGCACTATTGGGCAACCCCTCCAAACATTTATCAGGCGAAATTACCGAGCAAGACAGCACCCTTACCTTACGGTTGCGTATTACAGGCGAAAATACCGCAATGTTTTCTACCTCTTTGCGAAATAAAAAACTAAATGCAGCCTTAGACACATTGTATGAACAAGCAGGTGTGGAAATTATTAGGCACAGTGAACCATACTTATTAGCAGGGTATTTTTACAGTCTTAGACGTTATGATGAGTCATTGTTAATGCTCAAATTAGTTACCGAAATATCTCCCAAAGATGATGATGCTTGGGCGTATGCTCTTTGGGGGGGCATATTGAGCCTAAATAACTACCGAGATTCTTTGGCAGCCATAGACAAATTCAAAAAAGCATTAGCATTAGAACCAAGAATGCCAATAGTTTATGCAAATTGGGCTTTGTTGCATAGTAACGGTAAAAATTATGAAAAAGCAGTAGAATTTAATCAAAAAGCTATAGACATAGAGCCAAATTATGTAGAGGGTTTTTTGGGAAAAGCCTTAGCTTACCGCAGACTCAAAAAGTATGAGGAAGCAGAAAAAATATTTAAAGAGCTGGAAAACAGGCAGTTATTAAATGCCAAAGCCTATAATGCTTGGGGAAATTTGTTGGTAGATGAAAAGAAACATGAGGAGGCGTTGGACAAATACAAATATGCTATTTTTTTAGAGCCTAAAAGAACTCTTACTTACAACCAGTTAGCTTTGTGTTATTATCACCTTAAAAAATACCAAGAAGGGATTACCTACATACAAAAAGGTATTGAAATTACTCCTCAAAATGGCATATTGTATTCCACATTAGCTGAACTCCATGAAGGCTTAGGAGATGTAGAAAGGTTTTATGCCAATGTAGAAAAGGCTTTATCCTATAATTGGACACCAAACACACTGAAAAATGAGCCTTACAATAAGTACACACAAGAGCCTCGTTTCTTATCTTTGATAGAAAAGTATCCTAAAACTAAAAAGCTATTAGAAAAAGAAAAAACGGTAGTAAAATAATTAAACCTAACAATGCTATTCGATGATTAAGAACATCAAATAGCATTGTTTCATTAGAGTTTATGAATAATTTTTTCTTATGACCTCACCCTGCCCTCTCCAAATGGAGAGGGTTCTTTGGAATTATTCATAAACTCTATTGATTACGCACAAAAATAAATAGATACTCTACTATGTAACAATAAGTTAATATAAACTACATTTTGCCTCAATATACTTCTCAAAAAATAAAAATACTTTTGTGCCGTTTTAAAATAGGTGTGTAATTACTTCTTAAATTTAGAACAAAATCACCTATATATTCACCTATCTTCTTCAATACTTACATGACACCAAAGGCATTTTTCCGCCGTTTGAGCCAAGTTTCTACTACAGCTTTATTGTTAGCTGGCGTATGGGCTTGTACTCCCGAAAACACTGTTGAGCCTACCCAAGAAGGTGTAGCAGCTTACGAAAAGATACAAAAAGGCACAGCCACCCAAGCCACAATAACCGAAAACTTTGAGGCGGGTGTAAAAACAAGCTATACCACTGGTAATGTGGCTCTTAGCTCTGGTTCTTGGGAATTTAATGATGCCTTAGTGGGAGATTTATCAACAGACATGAAGTCTGGTACTAAGTCTGCACGTATCCGCAATAGTGGCAGATTGACTATGTTATTCAATAAATCAGGCGGTATTGGCACTGTAACCATTAAACACGCCAAATTTGGTACAGATGCGAATAGCACTTGGGAACTTTGGGTGTCAGCCAATAACGGTTCTTCATGGACAAAAGTTGGTAGCACTGTAACCACAAGTTCATCTACCTTAGTTTCTTCAACTTTTACTGTAAACCTTACAACTGCAAGATTACAGCTACGTAAGACAGACGCAACAACCAGCCGTTTAAATATAGATGATGTTACAATGACAGACTACAGCAGTAGTGGTGGCGGTACTACCCCTCCTCCTACGTCTTCTTCTGTGCATTTAACAATGGGTAATCCAAGCAATGCCGTAACAGATGCAGCCGTATTTGGCAATTATTTGCTACAAAAAAATCAATATGCAATGTCTTACCACAGAGATAGAGGCGTACCCAACTGGGTAAGCTGGCATTTAGCCTCTGAATGGATAGGCAGCACACCTCGCCAAGACGACTTCCGTCCCGATAATACATTGCCTACAGGCTGGTATCAAGTAACAAATACAGACTATACGGGTTCTGGTTTTGACAGAGGACATAATTGCCCTTCGGCAGACCGTACAGCTACGGTTACAGATAACTCATCTACTTTCTTGATGACGAACATGATGCCACAAGCTCCCGACAACAATCAAGGACCTTGGCAGGTATTAGAAACATATTGCAGAACCTTAGTATCACAAGGTAATGAGCTATATATCATTGCAGGTTCTTATGGCGTGGGTGGTACAGGCTCAAATGGTACTTTCAATACAATAACAGGCGGAAAAGTTACCGTACCTAACCGCACTTGGAAAGTAATAGTAGTATTGCCAAAAGGAGATAATGATGTGGCAAGAGTTACGACTGCTACTCGTGTTATTGCTATAGATATGCCAAATGCACAAGGTATTCGCAATAACAACTGGGGAACTTACAGAGTAAGCGTAGATGCCATTGAAAGCCGTACAGGTTACAATATTTTATCTGCCCTGCCTACAAGTGTGCAAGACGTGATAGAGGCAAGAGTTGATGCGGGTGCTACGCAATAGGTAATTGTTAATTAGCAAATTATTAATTACTATTTAATGTAAGTTGCGTAGTATTTATTTAGCCCCACCCCCGACCCCTCCCCACAGGGAGGGGAACTTGATAACCAGATAGTTGTAAACTCCCCTCCCTGCGGGGAGGGGTTAGGGGTGGGGCATTTAAAGTTACTACGCAACTTACGTTATTTACTAAATTAAAAGCAAGATTTTTATGATAACTCTATCATAAAAATCTTGCTTTTTTGTTGGCTAATTACGTTAGAACAAAGCATCAAAAAGATTTTAACTACAAGTACACGCAATACACAAGGTTTTTTGTCCATAAATCTCTAATTTTGAATAAAAAATACCAAGCATAAGTAGTAACTAACAATTAGTTTAGGTTATTATTTTAGATGAAAATCACAGCAAATTTTTGATAATCAAGTATTTAAAAAGGTTTCGTAATTCGTAATTTACATATTTGTAATTGTGCGGTAGCACTTAGCAAGTAGCCTTTAAAACAGCCGTTTATGAGCAGTACAATTTTAGCTATAGAATCTTCTTGTGATGAAACCTCCGCAGCCGTTATTCGAGATGGAAAAGTCTTGAACAATGTCATTGCTACCCAAAAAATTCACGAACAGTACGGCGGTGTAGTACCCGAATTGGCTTCAAGGGCTCACCAGCAACACATAGTGCCTGTGGTGCAACAAGCCTTACAACAAGCCAACATCACTCCAAAAGATTTGAGTGCTGTTGCTTTTACGCGGGGACCGGGGCTATTAGGTGCTTTGTTGGTAGGGGTATCTTTTGCTAAATCTTTGGCGTATGGTTTGGGCATACCATTGATAGAAGTAAACCACATGCAGGCTCATATTTTGGCTCATTTTATAGACAAGCCACAACCCAAATTTCCGTTTATTTGCCTTACGGTAAGTGGTGGGCATACGCAGTTGGTATTGGTAAAAGACTATTTAAAAATGGAAGTAATAGGCGAAACACAAGACGATGCCGTAGGCGAAGCCTTTGATAAAACAGCTAAAATTTTAGGCTTACCTTACCCCGGAGGCCCTTTGATAGATAAGTATGCAGCACAAGGCAACCCTACAGCTTTTCCTTTTCCAGAAGTAGCTATGGAAGGACTTAACTTTTCTTTTAGTGGAATAAAAACCTCTTTTTTGTACTTTATTCAAAAAAACGTACAAAAAAATCCTAATTTTATACAAGAAAACTTAGCCGATATTTGTGCTTCTATGCAGCAAACTCTTGTAACTATGTTATTGCAAAAACTAAAAAGAGCAGCTAAAGAATACAAAATCAATCAAATAGCCATAGCAGGTGGCGTAGCAGCCAACAGTGGCTTACGCAAAACACTTACAGAGGTAGCTCAAAAACAACAGTGGGAAGTCTATATTCCCGCCTTTCAGTATTGCACAGACAACGCAGGCATGATAGCTATGGCAGCTCACTACAAATATTTGGCTGGAGAATTTTGCGACCAAACGGTTAGCCCTTTGCCACGTTTGCATATTTAAACAAAAACCTACTCCTTAAAAAGTAGTAGGTTTTTCATGGTATTCATTGAAGTTAAGAGAGATTTAATACCAATTTTAGATACAGTCCAAAGATGTCATCTTTTATTAAGAGTGTAAAACCTTGTAATTTTACTGTTTTTACAAAAGATGACATCTTTACGCATTGAACTAAATACTACTTATCATTGGTATAAACGGTGTTCTTACTCAAATTTCTTTGTGCCGTTTGCTTGGTACACATAACGAAATGTAAAATAACGAGCCGTAGCCGTAGGGCTTGGTGTAGTAGGAGCATCTTTATAGTAGCTCAAAATTTCTACTTTGGCAAATTTACCTTCTGCGGTACGCACCAATAAAATTTTACCAGCAATAGGACTAATCCAATTATTAGCGGGGTTGTAATTGTACCAACCAAGACCAGAACCTGTAGGAATAGCCAAAGCCGTAGCCGATTGGTCGGTATTAAATACTTGATTAACAGCTATATTTTTGATTTCTTCAAACAAACCTGTAGTTATAGCTGCACCGCCTTGTCCTGTTCGCACTGCACCACCATTGACAATAATTGTTGTCCCTCTAAAACCAATATCCCATTTTATACTTGCACTATCCGAATTAGGTACAATTTTATTGTCTTTCAAACTGAATAAGGTAAATTTACCTGTAGGTGCTTGTGGTTGCCCTGTACTGATGTTCATAGTAGGGTCTGCGGGCAAATTTGTTACGGTTTGTGCTACTATGGTTGGCGTAGGTTTTGCGTCTTCTGAAGTAGAACAAGCCCCTAAAATACTTGTGATGAATAAGCCTAATGTAGCTTGTTTAAGTTTTAAATATTTCATATTCAGTAAGTTAGTTTAGTTAAAGTGAAAAATAATTTATAAGTGTTTATTAATTCAAAGGTAAATTTTTGAGCAATCTCACCAAGCCCAAAGCATTATGAGCCTCCTCCAATAAACGATGAAGTTGGTGCAATTCTGCCACTGTAAGCAACATGGCTACGGCGTGTTCGGTTACGGGTATCATGATGCGTTTTGTGCCACAATCTCTGTCGTATTTGGGAAAGAAATTAGTGAGGTAGTCATAAAAAGACTCGAATTGCCCTTGTGTAAGGCGTAGGGCTGTTGTTCCAAAAATCACTTGGATACCTTCGCAGGCGTAACAGTAAGTAACGCAACCCTCCGAAGAATGATGTAAAATTTTAGTTTGACACATAAAAGTTTGTTGTTAGTTAGTGAATTTGCGTGTAACTGTAGCTATGGGCTTTAGCCCGTAGTTTTCATGAATAATTTTGTAGTAAACCCTTATTCTTTCTTAAATAATTGCAAATGTAGGCTTGTCCACAATAACCTGCCTGCCACATTAGGTAGATAATCAGGTTGGGTGCTTCCCAAAAGATTATCAACACCAATTTGCCAACGAATTTTTTTACTCCAAAATTCTTTGCTTATACTTGCGTTAAAAGTCCAAAAATCTGGCATATATTCATTGTCTTCATCTAATATCAAATTGCCGTTTCGGTCTGCCCAACCTTGTCGCCCTCTGTAAATAGCCCTGAAAGTAGCCGACCAACCTTTGGCATTTTGGTAAAAAACTTTACCGTTGAAAGTATGCCGACTTCGCCCCATCAAACCGCCATAATCGGCTGCTTTTACTCTGGTCGTTACTAAGGTTGTTGGATTTCTACGGAAAATTTCGCCTTTGGCTATTTTTTCTTCTATGGCTTTGTCTTTTGCATCTAAATATTGATAACCTACTGATAAAGAAATAGTTGAATGAATTTGATAGGTAGCATCAACTTCTATTCCTTGCGTATAAATGCTTTGTAAATTACGGTAACTGAAAATATTTTGCCCGTTAGTTCGTCTGGCTACAGCTTGGCTTTCTATCAAATTTTCTACATCATTTCTAAAAAAATTGATGTTTACCTGTAGCTTTTTCGAGGGTTGTAACTTTGCACCAAGATTATACGAAAAAGAACTTTCAGCTTTTAATTGTGTTAAAGCCTCTGTACTTATCAATATTTCGGCTAATTGGTTTTGTTGTTGCAACTGTTTTAGCATAGTTACAATTTCTTCTGTCCCAAAAACTGAATATCCTGCTACGGTATTGGTAAAGTTTAAATACAACTGCCTGAAATCTGGTGCTTTAAAACCACGTCCCCAAGAACCCCGCACCGTTAGCCATTGGTTAGCTTCGTATTGCACCGCCAATTTTGGACTCAACTGTGAGCCGTAAACTGTATGCACGTCTGCACGCCCACCCAACACTATATTCCAGCGTTGTGTAGGCAACCATTCGTATTGTGCGTAGGCATAGAGATTCTGAAAATATTTTGTGCCTTCGTAACGAGTGGCTGTTACACTTTCCCATGTGTTGCCGATGCCCAACGTAAAAATGTGTTTTTCAGATAAAATATAATTGCTTTGTAGTTCGGGGCGAAAAAATGTTTGATGAAAATTAGTAGCCTCAAATAATTGATTATCAGGTGTGTATAGTTCCGATTGAGCTTGATAGCTACTGTAATATAACCGTTGTTGTAATTTCCAACGAGTAGAAGGTTGATAAGTAAACGTAGGTAAGATGTTCCAATCTTGCACCCTGCCCCCTCCCGAAATCCATTGGGACGGTGAGCCTACTTCAAAAGCACTTTCTTGGTATTCATTGAAATAACGACCTGAAAATGAGGCTTGTAACTTTTTATTAATAGCATAATTCCACTTAGTTTGGGCGGTGTAGGCATGAAACGGCTCTACTGTTTTGCCTTTGGTTTCGGGGGTCAGGTCGTAACCTGCCGAACTGTAACGGTTCAAAAAAATATTGCCTTTCAACTTTGCTTTGTGCATACTTGCCTGCATACTAAGGTCGGTTAGTTGGTTAGTGCCATAACGACCTGAAAAACTAAGTTGTTGATTACGAGGATTTTCTGTAATAATATTGATAACACCAGCTAAGGCTTCTGAACCGTACAAACTCGAAGTAGCCCCTTTGACAATTTCAATTTGTTTAATATTCCCAACGGCAATGCGTGAAAGTTCTAACGTGCCTGCTGTTCTCCCAATCAAGGGTTCTCCGTCTATCAAAATCAAGGTATAGTCTGAATTAAAACCCTGCAACTGTACGCCTTGCCCATGCGAAGAAGTCAAAGTCAAGCCTGTTTGTTCTTGCAAGACTTCTTGTAGGCGTACACTTCCCATTTGTTGAATTTGAGATTTTGTAATTATAGTAACAGGCATAGGGACAGTAGATAGCATTTTTTCACTACGAGTTGCCGTAACTACTACTTCCTCTATGTCTTTGCCCTTTAAAGTATCTTGTTGCTGGGCTTGGGCAGTCAAAGAAAGTAGTGATAAGCAAAAAAGAAGTTGTTTGTTAGTCATGTTCATTCAGTTTGGTATTGCAAAAGAAGTTTTTATTTAGACTAATTCCAAATAAAATTTGAAAATTATTTGTAATTAGTCTAAATAAGAATAATATTTGCAAAACAAATTATTCAAAAAACCACTTAATAAATTGATTATGACAAAATTAACTTTTTTTGCTTTGGCTTGTGTACTTACAAGCACACTGCAAGCACAAGACAAACAAGACGCACAAGCTATTAAAAATATGTGTGGTTGTTACGAAGTTTCGTTTGAATTTGGCGAAACTTTCTCTCCTCAAAAAGATTATCAGTTCAAAAACAACTACCAATCTAAGGGTTTGGAATGGGTGCAGTTGGTAGAAGATGACAAGAAAAAGATTATTTTACAACATTTGTTGATTGTAGAAGACAGTGTAGGAAAAAAATCTATTGTAAAACATTGGCGACAAGATTGGCTTTTTGAAAATACAGAGTTTTATTTTTTCAATAAAGAAAATCAATGGAAATATGTCGAAAAACCTAAAAATACAGTCAAAGGGCAATGGACACAAAAAGTGTATCAGGTAGATGATAGCCCTCGTTATGAAAGTTCGGCAACGTGGGTGCATTTAGATGGTCGTCATTATTGGGAAGCTACTACGGACAGTCCCCTGCCAAGACGTGAGTTTACAACACGCAACGACTATAATGTATTGAAACGCCGTAACCGCCATGAAATAACAACAGAAGGCTGGTTGCACGAACAAGACAATGACAAAATTTTACGCCAAGATGGGCAACAAGACGTAACGATAGCCAAAGAAAAGGGCTGGGACGTTTACAAAAAAGTGGACAATAGCCGTTGCCAATTAGCTCAAGAATGGTGGGCTACGCATCAGGCTTTTTGGGCAAAAGTACGCCAAGAGTGGAATACTGTTTTTGCCCTTCGCAAAGATTTAGCATTGCAGAAAACAGTAGATAATCAACCGTTGTTTATGCACATTTTTAAGCTAAAACCCGAAGAAACGGCTCAAATTCAGCCTGTTATCCAACGGTTTGTAAAGAAATAATACCAATATAAGTCAAGTATAGCTCAAAGATGTCATCTTTTTACGAGTGTAAAAACTTGCTATTTTACTGTTTTTACAAAAGATGACATCTTTACGCATTGAACTAAGTCCCACATATAATTGGTATAAACAAGCATTACTTCCTCTTATTGCCCTTAACAACTTATGCTTTGTTAAGGGCTTTTAGTATTTTATTTAACGGCATTTTGTGAATTTTTGAGAAAAAAACAGACAAATTTTTGAATACTGTTTATCTTTCCAATCATTTTAAGCAAATAGACGTATGCAACTATTTTACAGAGAAATCAACGAAACACAGCAAGCCGATGCCACACCTTTATTGATTTTGCATGGCTTTTTAGGCTCTTGCGATAACTGGCTGACTGTTTCTAAGCAAATAGCTCAAAGGTTCAGAGTTTTTTTGATAGACCTCCGCAATCATGGGCGAAGTGAGTGGGCAGAAGAACACAACTATAGGGTCATGGCAAATGACCTCAAGGAGTTTATAGACACACACCAACTCCACCAACCTATTATCATGGGGCATTCTATGGGCGGAAAAACAGCTATGCAATTTGCTGCTATGTACCCCGATGCCCTGCAAAAGTTGGTGGTAGTGGACATTTCATTAAGAAAAAACATTGGGAATCATCAATACATTTTGGCTGCACTACAAGCCATTGACTTACCTACTTTGCCCAGCCGAAACGAGGCAGATGCGACCATTGCCCAATACGAACCTGATATGGGCGTAAGGCAGTTTTTGCTGAAAAATTTATACAGAGATGACCAAAATCAATTTGCGTGGCGAATGAATTTGAAAGGTTTAGTGGAAAATTATGAAAATATTTTGGCTGCGGTAGAGTTTTCAAAACCTTTTCAAAAGCCTACTTTGTTTATTCGTGGCGAAAAATCTGATTATGTTTTAGATGCCGAATTGTACTCTTTACAAGTGCAGTTTCCAGATTTTACCCTCAAAACGGTAAAAAATGCAGGGCATTGGGTACAAGCCGAACAGCCACAAGCATTTTTGGAGGCATTAATGACTTGGGTGTAAGTACAAGACGAAATACAGTACATTTGCCTTTAGGCGAATCATCACTAACGTAAGTTGCATACTATCAAAATGTACCGTACCCTTTAGGGTGCAAGGTCAATTTTAAGATTTCCTCAAACTATATTATTGACCTTGCACCCTAAAGGGTACGGTACATTATACAACTTACATTAACTATCAAATAGCTAATCCAACAACAATGATACAAATTCAACGAACAAGTACCGAAAACGCAGACTTTTTGGCTTTGGTTAAGGAGTTAGACGCAGAGTTAGCCATTAGAGATGGCGATGAACACGATTTTTATGACCAATTCAATAAACTGAATAACATCAAATATGTCGTGGTGGCGTATTTGGACGGAGTAGCCGTAGGTTGTGGGGCTATTAAAGAGTATGCACCCGATACGATGGAAGTAAAAAGAATGTTTGTGCCTTTGCAACAAAGAGGAAAGGGTATAGCTACGGCAGTTTTGCAAGCCTTAGAAGGTTGGGCAAAAGAGTTGGGCTACGCCAAATGTATTTTGGAAACGGGCATCAGACAGCCTGAAGCCATTAGTTTATACAAAAAAAATCAATACCGAATTACGGCTAACTACGGACAATACAAAGATGCTGTGGGGAGTGTTTGTTTTGAAAAGTTATTATGACCTTATCCACAGAGCTGTTAAGTTCTATTGTTTTGCCCCACCCCGACCCCTCCCCACAGGGAGGGGAGCTTGATAATCAGAGAGTTGTAAACTCCCCTCCCTGTGGGGAGGGGTCGGGGGTGGGGCTTTTTAACTAATCCGTTTTGCCATTTCTTCTGCTTTATGAATACAGTCGGGCAGCGAAACCCCTTTGTACCAGTTGGCGACAATGTAAATACCTTCTTGCTCCAAATTTTTGATAAAGGTGTGCAAAGGCAAAACATTTAGGTCATATTGCGGTATAGCTTGTTGCCAACGGCTTACTTGCTGAAAAACAGGCTGTTCGGTAATGCCATATAAACTACTTAGTTCTGCGTGTACCTTTGCAAGTATTTCGTTATCAGGTAGTTGAAAATTATTTGCACCCAATGTTCCCCCAACAAAAACAGTAAGCAAAACTTCGTCTTCGGGGCATTTATTGCTAAAAACAGCACTTGACCAAATGACACCTGCCGTAAATTTGCCTTCTTGGGTAGGGTGCAAACCGCCAAAACCGTTGAGAGGGTGCGAAAAAGCTGCTTTTTTGTAGGCGATATGTACGGCAGCCATAGGCGGATAATACACCTTGCGGAGGGCTGCTGCAAAATCGGGGGCATAATTTTCTATAAAATGGGCAGTCTGAAAAGTAGGGGACGTAATGATTAATTTACTAAACAAAAAATCCCCTTTATTCGTTTTTACTCGCCATTCCTGCGTGTTATCTTTCTGTATATCAATTACTTGTATGTCATATTGTACGTTTACTTGTTGGGCTAAAGTCAAAGGAAGTTGTTGCATACCACCTTTCAGGGTAATTACTTTTTTTCTCCCTCCTGCCTTATTTTTAATGAAACCTTTGATAATAGAACCGTATTCTTTTTCATATTGTACCAAAGTAGGGAAAGTTTCTTTTACCAACAATTCGGCAGGATTACCCGCATAAATGCCCATGACAAACGGATTGACGGCATACTCTACAATTTCTTTGCAAAAATGTCTTTCAAAAAATTGGCTAATACTTTCATTTTCAGGACTTTGTGTTTTATTTTTTAGTTCTTTCCAAATACTTTTTTTGGCGTGCCAACTAAAATAGTTGCTCCACAACAAAGCCAAAGGCGAAGTAGGCAAAGCCTTGTAGCTACCATTTTTAAGGATAAAACGGTTTTTGCTAACGGCATTGCTTTCTGTAATTTTATCTCCCAACCCAATTTTTACCAAAAAATCTAACAAGGCTTGGTCGCAAAGCAGAGAATTAGCCCCAATGTCTATAGTGTAAGCCCCTTTTTGCTGAGATTGGAGGTAGCCACCAGCCTTCGCTGCACTTTCTAAGACCAAATAAGGAACAGCTTGTTGCTGCAAAAAATAGGCGGTGCTAAGCCCAGAAATTCCCGCCCCAATAATACCTACCATAAGTTCTATGATTTTTTCATAAAAGTAGTAAATTGTGAATGTACTAATGACAAATCACTATGAAAATTCGCACCAGAGTAGGCGGAATTTGTGTAAAAGACAATAAAATTTTATTGATACGCCACCGCAACGTAGGAGAATTACCTGTTTTTTGGCTGCCCCCCGGAGGTGCTATTCAGTATGGAGAAAGTTTAGAAGAAGCCCTACAAAGAGAATTTATAGAAGAAACAGGGCTAAGGGTGGGCATCAAACAATATTTGTTTGCAAATGAAGTCCTTGTGCCTCAAGTACACACCTTAGAGTTTTTCTTTGAGGTGCAAATCATTGAGGGAGAATTAATTACGGGACAAGACCCCGAATTTAGCCCCGAAAACCAACTGATTGAGGAGTGTGTATTTTTGTCTTTTGAAGAACTCAAAACTATTCCGCCTCTGTACTTACACAATTTATTTTGGGGAGTGAATAGTATAGAAGAATTGCTGTTGCAAAGAGGTTTGTTGCAGTTGATACGGTAATGGTAGCTTTTTTTAGTAAGTTGCCTAAAGACAACTTTTTTTGTTAGTTAATCATTTTTCATCATGCACTATCTTTCATTACTACGGGGCATCAATGTAGGCGGACAAAAGCAAATTAAGATGCAAGACCTACAAAAATTGTACGAAGATTTGGGTTTTACGAAGGTACAAACCTATATACAGTCGGGTAATGTACTATTTGAAACTGCCGAAACTGCCTCAAAAATTGATTTGGCACAAGCAATTAGCCAAAAAATACAAGCACACTACGGTTTTTTGGTAGAGATTTTGGTATTGAGTTTAGCAGAATTACAAATAGCTATTCAACAGAATCCGTTTGCAGGCACAGCCCACGAAGAAAAAACATATTTTACTTTTTTGGCTACTTTGCCCGAAGAAAACTTGCTGCAAAACTTACTTGCCTTAGACTACAGCCCCGAACAGCTACATATTATCGGGCAAACGGCGTATTTTTACAGTCCACAGGGCTACGGCAATGCGAAACTGAACAACAATTTGATAGAAAAAAAGCTAAAAACCGTAGCCACTACCCGAAATTGGAAAACAACCGTACATTTGTGCCAACTCTTACAAGAAAGAACTGAAAAATAAAATCCTTGCAAAAGTAATTGTAAACTCCGCAAGGGCTTGAAGCCCTTGCGGAGTTAGCTGGAGATAATTAGTAAGAGCCGTAATTTTTTCTTATTGAACCAAACATTTTTATTCACAAAATATTGTTATTATTGCCAAAACTTTTACAAACATGGGTGGAACAAGTGATAAAAAATTGAATCTAACCTTGAAAGTTTGGAGACAAAAAAATGCCCAAACGGAAGGTAAGTTTGTAGAGTACAAACTCTCAAACATCTCTACATCAATGTCTTTCTTAGAAATGTTTGATGTATTGAACGAAGAATTGTTGACCAAAGGCGAAGAGCCTATTGCTTTTGACCACGACTGCCGCGAGGGTATTTGTGGTATGTGTAGTATGTATATCAACGGCAGACCACACGGTCCTTGGGAAGGTACAACGACTTGCCAGCTACACATGAGAGCCTTTAAAGACGGTGATACGATTGTCGTAGAACCTTGGCGTGCTAAGGCTTTCCCTGTGATGCGTGATTTGGTGGTGGACAGAAGTGCCTTTGACCGTATTATTCAGGCGGGTGGTTATGTATCTGTAAACACAGGCGTAACGGTAGATGCCAACGAGATTCCTATTCCAAAACCCATAGCAGACGAGGCTTTCAACTCGGCTACTTGTATTGGTTGTGGTGCTTGTGTGGCTACTTGTAAAAATGCTTCGGCAATGTTATTCGTTTCTGCCAAAGTAACACAGTTAGCTTTGTTGCCACAAGGTAAGCCAGAAAAAGCTAAGAGAGTACAAAAAATGGTAGAAGTAATGGACGAAGAAGGTTTTGGTGCGTGTACCAATACAGGTTCTTGTTCGGCAGTTTGTCCAAAGGGCATTTCTTTATTCAATATTGCAACCTTGAACAGAGAATACCTCAACGCCAAATTGACTGCGGAAGAGGAGAAAAGTTACGGTGCAGGTATCTAAGGCACAATGATTAATTAGTAAATTCAATTAAAAATAATTTGTGCTTATTACTTACCTATTTAGAATAAACAAAAAACCTTTTAAGTGAATCACTTAGAAGGTTTTTTGTTTTATGATAACTTGTCAAACCTATAAGGTTTTGAAAACCTTATAGGTTTAAAATCATTTAGTTTTAGTATAAATTTGCAGAGTAATACCAAAGTTATTCACATAACAGCCGTTTCAATGCTCAAAAAAATCTTACGTTATACCGTATTCACCAGCCTCTTAGTAATGCTTTTGTTGGTAGCAGCCGTAGCCCCTATAGACGATACGCCTTATGACCAACTTTCCTGCAAAACCACAACAAAGAACAACATTACAAACTTTCAACCTACTGTTATTCAGGCGGTTAATGGTTTTGAAATAGGTTGGGGGCAAGCCAATATTACACCTACAAAGCCTGCGGAATTAGTAGGGTATGGACTGAATAGGTACGGCAAACCTACTGCCGAAGTCCACGATAGTTTATTTGTAAGAACTTTATTAATTGGCAATGAAAAATCTTCGGTGGCTGTTATCAGTTATGATTTGCTGTTTGTGTCCGAAGAATTGGCTACGGCAGTACGAGAAAGAACCCAAAGAGTATTTCCACGTTTACAGTACCTTTATTTTTCAGCTACACATACACACCACAGTTTTGGCGGTTGGTCGGGCAGTGGGCTTGCCAGCAATTTGTTATTGGGCGGACTGCAACAAGAGGTAGTAGATTTTTTGGTGCAACAAACCATAGAGGCATTATTAGCAGCTCACCGCCAACAACAAAAGGCTACATTGAGTTACCACGAAGTAGCTGCACCTGTCCACATACAGAACAGAGTAGCCGAAAATGCCCCCAAAGACACTTATTTGCGGTATTTTCATTGTAAAAACCAAGCCAATGAGGAGGCTATTTGGGTTACGTATGCTGCCCACAATACGGTCATGCCTGTAGAAAAAATTGCATTTTCTAATGATTATGTAGGGCTTTTATTGAAGAATCTTACTAAAAAAGTCAATTTTGCGATGTTTACGGCAGGCATGGTGGGTTCTCATAATTTGTATTGCCAAAGAGAAACTATAGCAGCTATACAACCTTGTGCCAATGCCTTAGCAGACAGTATTTTAAACAATCAACCTGTTCAAGCACTGAAAAATGTAACACAACTGCGTTTTGGTAATGTGCCTATTGCCTTGCGAAGCCCACAACTGCGAATTGCAGAAGGTTGGCGACTTCGCCCTTGGCTGTTTGAGGCTTTGATGGGGAAAATGCAACCTTACATTAGCTTTTTACAAATCAATGACACAAAACTAATGGGTATGCCTTGCGATTTTTCTGGCGAATTGCTGTCTGATATCCAAACACTTACAGGCAAAAAAAATCCTTTGTGTATTACAAGTTTCAACGGTAGTTATATTGGCTATATTTCGCATGATAGACATTACAAGGGCATTGTGCATGAAAAACAGAACTATGAAATTCGGGACATGAATTGGTTTATGCCCGAAGCAGGAAGTTATTTTACGTGGGTGGTGGGAGAATTAAGTAAAAAATAGGAAACTACACAAACCTATAAGGGGTTTAAAACCTTATAGTGTCGTGCCTTAAAAACTTATAGAAGAACTAACATTTCTCAAAGAAATGTTAGTTCTATACAATTTCTGTATAATAATTTATAGCACGACACTAATAGGTTTAAATAAAGAAACTATCCTACAAAGTAGGATAAAAAGTATCTAATTTTTCCACCAAATTTTTCATACGTTGAATATTGATAGCCCTTTGGATACTTTCAGTACCTTTTTTCTTTTCATTCTTCAATTTTTCTATTTGTTGTGTAACCATTTGAGGGCTATCACTGAGCTTGTCGGTCATGGCTTGTTCTAAAATGCCTACCATTTCAGAATTGTTTTTATCTAACATAGACAAATATTGACCATATAAAAATTCAAACTCTTTATACATATCTATAATGTCTTGAGTTCTCTTATTCATATTGGTTAAGTTGGGGTTACTGTCCAAAATTTTACCATAATGTACCTTGCCTTTTTCGGTAAATTTCGTTTCTAAACTTTCTAAATATTTGTAAGCAGCATCTCGGTTGTAAACAGAAAATAAGTACAACAAGTGAGCAGACGGCGAGGCTTCGGTAGCTGCGTCTGGTGCTTTGGGATTGAAGTTACTTTCTTGCAAATTTTTAACTACAAATTCCCTCAAACGGTTATGCAAATTATTGTTAGACACTCTGAAAGTTCCTAAATTATTATTAAAACTTTGGTTGGCATTATTTAATCTTACATAGTACATGGTGTATTTATCTAAATCTTTTTTCAAATTAGATAAATTTTCTGCGGTAATTTTATCTTCATTCACCGCCATAGCCGTAATAGAACTGAATACAGACGTACCAATATTTAAGACAGGTGTAGCTGCGGTAAGTCCTTTTACCACAGGGTTTTCTAACATGACTCTGGCAAAATCTATGAAACGACTTTTCTTTTTAATGGGCGGTAAATTATTTTCTAAAAGTTGCAATACTTTTTTGTTGTAAGAAAAGCCCAAACTTTCACTTGCAGGGTTGTTCAGGTCTGTTACCAATAATTGGTAAGTTTCTAATTGGTTAAAAGCCTCTAAAGTATTGAGTTTATCATTCATCAATTCAAACAACTCAAAGCTATACAAGAGGTTATTTTTTACAATCCTGTACCTACTTTCTTCGTTGATTTCCAACTTAGTTCGAAACTGCCTCAACCCTGCATCTGCCTTTTGCAAATCCATTTCGTGCTGTTGTATGCTGTTGTATGCCTGTTTGAGAGAGTCTGTAAGGCGTGCAACTCTGGCATTATTTTGATTGAGTTGTACTAATAATTCTTGGTTTTGTTTAATTAATAACCGAACCGTTGTCGAGTCTATAGCTTGTGCATAGCTTTTCAGCGAGGTGGCAGCAGATAAAGCCGCAATAAGCACTAATTTTTTCATAAGTTTTGCGAATGATAATAATACAACCAAAGAGGTACGGAATAATAGTATATTGTAAAAACAATGCAAAGTAAATGCTGTTTTAAATATTCTACAAAATTTCGGAGTATTAAGCACAAAGAACCTTCAAACATATTGGGCTGTTCGAGGTTGTTATACTCAAACAGAATTGATTGTAGCTAAAAAATTATGTGAAAACCTAACTCCGCAAGAGCTTGTAGCCCTTGCGGAGTTAAAATCAAAGAAGAACAGCAAAAACATGAAAAAAGCATTGGTCATAGGGGCAGGCATTGCGGGCATTGCAGCAGCCATTCGGTTACAAGTGAAAGGTTATGCCGTAAGTGTCTATGAAACTCACTCACAAGCAGGCGGAAAATTGGCGGAGTTGCACCTCAACGGTTGCCGTTTCGACAAAGGAGCTTCACTATTCACTTTGCCCGAAGAAATAGAAGATTTATTTGCTTTAGCAGGCGAAAATATTGAAGATTTCTTTGCGTACAGTGCCTTGCCTGTTGTTACCAAATATTTTTATGAAGATGGTTTGGTGTTAAATGCCTACGCCAATCCACAAGAATTTGCGGAAGAAATAGCCAATAAAACCCAAGATACTGCCGAAACTGTCCTTCGTTTTTTGGCAGCAAGTAGAGCTAAATACGAGCTAACGGCAGATGTTTTTTTGAAACAATCCTTACATAAATTTTCTAATTTCTTGAATTTCAAAACCTTACATTCTTTGTTGAATATTCATCAATTAGATGCTTTCAGGACAATGGCAGCAGCTAACCGCCAAACTTTTAAAGACGACAGAGTGCTGCAACTTTTTAACCGATACGCCACTTACAACGGCTCAAACCCCTACCAAACTCCTGCCACTCTCAACGTAATTCCACATTTGGAACATAACATTGGGGCATATTTCCCCAAAGAAGGTATGTATGGCATAGTCAAAAGTTTGGTGAAATTGGCGGAAAAAAAAGGCGTACAGTTTCATTACAATACGCCCATTCAGGAAATCATAGTAGAAAACAAGCAAGCCGTAGGTATTCGACTTGCGTCCTCTGTTACGCCTTTGTTCGCAGATAAAATTGTGTGTAATGTAGATGTAGTAAATGCCTACCGCCGACTATTGCCCAAAGAAAAAGCACCCGAAAAGATTTTGGCACAGCCCAAATCAAGTTCTGCCCTTATTTTTTATTGGGCAATGCACCGAGAATTTCCACAAATAGACTTGCACAATATCTTTTTTAGTAAAAATTATGCAGAGGAATTTAGGCATTTATTTGACCTCAAAACCATTTATGAAGACCCTACGGTGTACGTTTTTGTGAGTGCCAAACAAGTGCCAACAGATGCCCCCAAAGGTTTTGAAAATTGGTTTGTGATGATAAATGTGCCGAACAATACGGGGCAAGATTGGGAAAAACTGAAAGCAACAGCCCGCCAACATATCATTGAGAAACTATCCAGAATTTTGCAAGTTGATGTAAGTCAATACATTACTGCCGAAGATTACTTAGACCCTGTACGCATAGAGGCTCTTACGTCTTCTTCGCAAGGGGCTTTGTATGGCAACAGTAGCAACAACCGTTACGCTGCTTTTTTGCGTCATGCTAATTTCTCCACAGACATCAAAAACCTGTATTTTTGTGGAGGTAGTGTTCACCCTGGGGGTGGTGTGCCTTTGTGTTTGCTGTCTGCCAAGATTGTGGCGGAGGTGGTTGAATAGCCCTTGATGATTAGATAGTTCAAAAAGATGCTAAAGATGACATCTTTCAAAAAGATGTCATCTTTAGCATCTTTTTGAACTATCTATAATTTTTATTCTCTTTACTTGGTTCTTTTTCTTACAAGTTGTTTGTATGCTAATTTTTTTTTACTAAGTTTGCAGCCAAATTTGTAAATACTATTTAAAACAATGACATCTCAACACAGATGTCATTTATTAATTCAATAGATTTTATCAAAAAAGTCATAAATTTTACTAAACATCATGGATAAGAAAGCAATGGAAGCCAGACTCAACGAGTTGGCAGGCAAGCAAGCAGCTATAATGTCTAAGAAAAAAGCTGAACGTAATGCAGAAGAGTTGGCAACAGTTCGTCAAGAAATGAACGACTTGAAAGCAAAAGTTACTGCTTTATACAAAGGAAAAGCTAACTAATTCTGATGACATCTTTACAACAAAAAGATGTCATCTTTTTAAGTAGTCATTGAAAACCTCTGTAACCTTACAGATTTTATACGGCTCATTACAAATTTTCATTTAAAATAATTTCTTTCACACTCAATACATACTAATATGAATATCTCTGCTGCTGATGTTAATAAGCTAAGACAGATGACAGGTGCAGGTATGATGGACTGCAAAAAAGCCTTGTCTGAAGCTGAAGGCGACTTCGAAAAAGCTGTTGACATTCTTCGCAAAAAAGGTCAAAAAATTGCTGCTTCTCGTGCAGACAGAACTTCTGGCGAAGGTGCTGTTTTTGTGAAAAACAATGCTCAAAATACAGAAGCTACTTTGATTGCATTGAACTGCGAAACAGACTTCGTAGCAAAAAATGAAGACTTCGTGAAAATGGGTAATGCAATTCTTGAATTGGCTTACACAAACAAACCAGCAAACACAGACGCATTGTTGGCTTTGCCACTCGAAGGAAGAGCTATTTCTGAACACCTTACAGACATGATGGGCAAAATCGGCGAGAAAATCGAGGTTTCTGCTTACGAAACTTTGCAAGGCGAAAAAGTAGTTTCTTACTTACACGGTGCAAAAATCGGTGTATTAGTAGCATTGAAAAATGTAGGTGGTGATGCTGAAACAGCAGGTAAAGACGTGGCTATGCAAGTAGCTGCAATGCGTCCTATCGCATTGGACAAAGATGGTGTTTCTCAAGACCTCATCAACCGTGAAATTGAAATTGGCAAAGAACAAGCAAGAGCTGAAGGCAAACCAGAAGCTATGTTAGAAAAAATTGCCGTTGGTAAATTAGCGAAATTCTACAAAGACTACACTTTGTTGAACCAAGAGTTTGTGAAAGACAACAAATTGTCTATTCAACAATACTTGGATTCTGTAAACAAAGGTATGACTGTATCTGCCTTTAAGAGAGTGGGTATCGGTGGTGCTTAGTCTTTTGTTGTAAATATTTTTTACTACAATTAAAAAAGGTGTGGTCTTGTTACAGACTACACCTTTTTTCAGTTATCAGTGAGCAGTGAAGAATTATCTATTTTTACTCTAAAAACTACCAACTATTTACTACTAACTGATAACTGTTTACTGATGACTGTTCTCTGATTTTTCGTGTACTTAGAACTACCTTTCAAAAAGATTCCAACTTTCCTTCGTATTTCGCCTTTTGAGGTGTAATTTTGCACAAAAATTTAGCACCTTGAAAACAAAAAGTCATAAGAAAGACAAAATCAATGTGATTACATTGGGTTGTTCAAAAAATTTGGTGGACTCGGAAGTGTTGATAACACAACTCAAAGGCAACGGACTGGACGCAGTACACGAATCTACAAAAAATGATGCGAATATTATCGTCATTAATACTTGTGGGTTCATAGACAAAGCCAAACAAGAGTCTATAGACACTATTTTGCGATTTGCAGATGCCAAAGAAGGCGGTAAAATAGATAAGTTATATGTAACGGGTTGTTTATCACACCGTTACAAAGATGATTTGGAAAAAGAAATTCCGCAGGTAGATGCTTTTTTTGGGACAATGGAGTTGCCTTTATTGCTCAAAAAATTTAATGCAGACTACAAACACGAATTGATAGGCGAAAGGGTAACGACTACCGCCAAACATTACGCCTACCTGAAAATAGCCGAAGGTTGCGACAGACCTTGTTCTTTTTGTGCTATTCCACTCATGCGTGGAGGTCATGTCTCTAAACCCATAGACCAAGTAGTAACCGAAGCAAAAAATTTGGTTAAAAACGGCACAAAGGAATTGGTGTTAATAGCCCAAGACCTTACGTATTACGGTTTAGACCTTTACAAACAACGGAACTTGTCTGAATTGCTCAAACATTTGTCTGATGTGGAGGGCTTAGACTGGATTCGTTTACAATACGCCTATCCTTCGGGCTTTCCAATGGACATTTTGGACGTAATGGCAGAAAGACCAAATATTTGTAACTACTTGGATATGCCTTTGCAACATGGTTCTACCAAGATGTTGAAGGTCATGCGGAGGGGCATTACAAGAGAAAAAACCGAAGAATTAATCCACAATATCAGGGCTAAAGTGCCTAATATCGCCATTAGAACTACGCTAATAGCAGGACACCCACAAGAAACCGAAGCAGATTTTGAGGACATGGTGGACTTTGTGCAAAAAATGCGTTTCGAGAGATTGGGTGTATTTACCTACTCTCACGAAGAAAATACACATTCGTACTCTTTCGAAGATGACGTACCCGAAGAAGTGAAAGAGGAAAGAGCAGCAGCTGTTATGGAAATACAAGAAGGCATTTCGGCAGCATTGAACCAAGAAAAAATCGGTAAGACTTTCAAAGTATTGATAGACCGCAAAGAAAGTGGCTACTGGGTGGGCAGAACAGAGTTTGACTCGCCAGAAGTAGATAATGAGGTTTTGATTAATGCCGAAAAATTCTATTGTCGCAGAGGAGATTTTGTGCAGGCTCACATTACAGATGCCTCTGAATTTGACTTGTATGCAGATATTGTATAAAGTATTTATTTGCAAAATTATTATTCAATCAAATAAAAACTACTTTCCAAATTAGTTAGTTACTTGTAAGAAAGTGATGTTAAAGGTGTAATCTTTAAAAAAGATTACACCTTTTTTACTCCTATACATTACTTGTTATAAACTACCCTAAAAGAACTTTTTTCAAGCTAAGTTTTACTAAAATGCACACAGACAAACAAAATATCATAGATTTATTGTTAAAACAACCACAAGATGAGCAGGTGGAAGACTATAGTTTTACACACCAAAAATGTTTGGCTATGCGACCTTTTTTACAGCCTTTGATACAAAACAATGATACAACAATTATGATTCCTGTTGAACTAATGCCCTTTGGCGTACAAGAATACGCTGGGCAAGAAGGAATTTTTAATCATGTTTACAAAAGGCAGGGTGGGGGTGATGTTTATACTTACCTTACTGTCAAACTTCAAAAAACGAAAGACAGCAATATTGTTATTAAAGAAGAATTACCTGATAAGCTCTATTATTTTTTAGGAGAATACGAAATATTGCCAAAAAAAAACTGTGCGGAATGGTTAGAAACTTACCCTTGTATCCTACAAGCCCTTGTAGATGAATGTTTTGCGAAAAAAATTGTAGGCATACAGTTCACTATTTTAGAGATACGTTTTCACCCTGTAGATTACCGCCCAATGGCTTATTATACTTGCACAAAAAAATTGCTGGCTAAAGTGAATAATTCGTAGTTGTTTGATAAACAATGAAAATCTATTGCAAAAAGGTCTAATAAACCAATTCCAAGACTCTATCTTGTAGTGTAAACCGCAAAGACTTTTTGTAGTCTTGGTACTCAAAATGCAGCAAATTACTTTGGTCATCAAACTCGTCCATTAATAACTGGTTCGTTATCAATAAATTGGCGGTGCTTGGGGCATTTGTAATTTCATAATACACCCAAACCGCATCTTGTTCATATTCTTTGCCTACGTAAGTCATAGGCAGCACTTTTCCTTGTTGGCGAATAATGAAAGAGGTAGTAATGTATTTATGAATGTACTCGTCTGCATTCGGCAATTCTTTGGGCGTATTCAGATTGAGTTTTACGTTATATCTTTTATTAATAGTGGTTTCTAAATCGTCATAAAAAATTTTATGGCTTATTTCCAAACTGCGTTGTTGCTTGTTGTAATTCAACTCACAAACCGTAACATGAATGGGGTGTGTATTGAGCCAGAAAAATTGTAGTAATACGTGGATATAGGAGAGTAGCATAGTTAAAGATATAATTAAACCTATAAGGTTTTTGAAACCTTATAGGTTTTGTCAATTAATTTTTGAGGAGTTTTCTTGTACCAATTTCCAAATCTTTCATAAACGGCATTACATTCGCCCCTATTTCTACCAATTTATTAAAGAATTTCATCATAAAAGGATAGAAAATAGTGTTGTTCCAGCCGTCTTTGTTTGCCTGAATAATACCTACGTGAGTACACAACCACAAAAACAAAGAAATAGCTAAAACATATTTGAATACAGCTACCACAATGCCCATGATATTATCAAAATTATCGAAAATAGACAGGGCTTCTTTGTCTAACCGTTTTTTGCCCCAAATATTTAGTCCTAATGATACAGCTAAAAAAATGAACATTAAGATAAAAAATGGAACAGCTTTGGGGATTTTGCCTGTGTATTTACCGCCCATGTCAAAAGCCAAATGCACAACTTTAAAGCTGATGAGGGTTACAACCACAAAAATTAGTAAAGAAAGAAACTCGTTGAAAAAGGCTTTTTGAAAACCTTTCATTGCCCCCCATACAATAAGCAGGAGGATTATGACATCGAAAATATTGATGTACGTCATAGTAGCTAATTTGGAGTAAGGAACAGAGGTAGGTAAGGTGGCGGTATAATTTTTTCATTGCAATTTCATTCTTGTAGCATAGCCTTTAGTCTATGAATAACACAAACTAAAGGCTATGCTACAACTCTTTAAGCAGGTAATAGAGCTTTTACCACTGCCGAAATGGTTTTGTTATCTGCCTTGCCTGCCAATTCTTTGGTGGCTACGCCCATCACTTTGCCCATTTCTTTGGCAGAAGTAGCTCCTACTTTGGCTATAATGCCTTTAATTATTTCTGCAACTTCTTCTTCGGACATCATTTTTGGCAAAAATCTTTCTATCACTGCCAACTCGTCTAATTCTATTTTACGGAGGTCTTCACGCCCTTGTTGTGCATATATCTCGGCAGAATCTTTACGTTGTTTAGCTGCCTTCATCAACATTTGCAGTTCTTTTTCAGGAGATACTTCGCCATTGCTGCCTTCTTCGGTTTCTGCCAATAAAATCAAAGATTTGATAGCCCGCAAAGCCCGCAAGTCGTCTTTGTTTTGGGCTTTCATGGCATTTTTTATTTCTTCGTCTATGCGTTGTTTCAGTGTCATAGTTACTTTAACATTAGTGTTTTTACAAAAATACAGACATTCAACAAATTAGCAAATAAAACTCTATTTTTGGTGCTAAACAGTGCTTAAAATTTTATTGCCTACCAATGATTGTCTTACACATATATTCGTAGATATTTAGTAATAAGTTACTGAAATTCAAAGAGTATGTTTATTTTTGCCGACTTTGGTACACATAGAGAGTTAAAAATTAGGCGTGTGTCAAACAAAGTTTATGCAAGCAGGACTCTTTCCTTGATTTTTCCTAATTAAACACATATAAATTCACTCAAATAGATAACCAGTAAGCACCATGCAAGAAAGCCTCGTGAAGACAGACAAGATAGAAGCCTTGCTTATTTACAAAGATGACATCGAAAATCGTAGTTTTTTTGATTGGGTAAAAGCACAAGCCTCTTTTATTGACCCTTTGCACAAATACAAAGGGCATTTCCGTATAGACGGAGAGTATTTTCATTTTGAGGGAACGGACTCCCAAAATGGGCAGCCTCACCATTTAGTATTTTCTTCCTCCCAATTAGTAAGTTTGAACTTGGGTTTTGATATGACCTACAGGGCTATTGAAGACCGCAGTTTGGGTTTTGCTTTTAAGCCCCTGCGTTTAGACGTACAAAACGGCAACCATTTGTTTGTATGCTATTTTGTGATGCGGTTCATTCCTTTGGTACGTCTTTCAGACAATAAAATTTGGTATGACAAGCTACAAGAGTGGAAAAAATACAATGTTTTTAAGAAGACTTTGAATGAGTTGTAAGACCTCACAAGACTAAAAAACGAAAAACTGTAGCATAGACTTTAGTCTGTGGAAAATTACATCACTGCTACTCACGTATTCACAGGCTAAAGCCTATGCTACAGGAGTAAAAAGTGTAATCTTTTTTTAGGATTACACTTTTTGCATTATATATGTAACACTAAAACAAAACTATTCTACATTTTCCAACAATTCGGAGTTAAAAATATCTACAGGAGCTACTACTTTTTCTTCATAAGGAATTTTATTGCCGTACCGTTTTTTCATTTCCGCCACCACTTGTGGGGCAGATAAATCAAAGTTTTTTAGTCGTTTTAACGTACAAAGTTCTACGCCTACGGCTTGTGCGTAGATTTTCCAAACCAATTCAGAACAGTACAGCCTTTCATCACTCCAATTAAAACCCATGTCATAGTCTTTGCCAGCTAATTTTTGCCCTAATTGCTTCATTTTTAGTAAGTTATCGGAGGTTAGCATTGATTTGTTCTTTAACCTTTTAACAAAATACTTTTCGCCCTTACCTTTTTTGACCCAGTTTTTCCATAAAGTAACTTTTACAGGTTGCACCGCCTCCAACACATACCATTCGTTATTTTCTTTGAATACAATTCCACAATGACTAACAGTAGAGTGCGTAGCTAAGTGAATTACTGCACTTTGGGCAGAGTTGGAGGTTTGGAATACAATATCTCCTTCCTGAAAATTGGGAATGGTGGCAGAGAAATAGTAACCAACTTGTAGGAATAAGACCAATAAAAATGACATTAAGTAGCTGATTTTAAATAATAAAATTAATAAAACGGATTGTATTTTTCAAAGTATAAATCCAATGTGCCGTATTGGTGGAAGTCAAAAGACGGTAGTTCGCCAATATGATAAATGCCTTTTGCCCCAGCCGAAGACACAGATAAAGTAATGACAAAAGACGTTTTTGTATTTCTTTTAAAACCTGATTTTGAACTACTTATCACTAATTCGCCAATGAATTGAAAACAGCTAATAGCGTTGTTTGGGCTTGTGTTGATAATCCGCCCTACAATGTCAAACTTACCAAACAAATTGGTATTGTCAAAGATACCTTGTAGGCGGTATTGTGTTGCCACATCTTCAAAAATTACTTCTTTTATTGATGAATTACTTGCTTGTGGTATATCACTAATGGCTATGGCTAAATTTTCTTGTACGGTATTAATTGCTTGATTTTCAGCAATAAAAGGAAAAAGTTGGCACTTAACTCCTGCGGACTCGTTGGCAGCAATGTTGTGTGCAATGCCTGTGAAGGTAATGGACGAGTGGTTAATGAAAAAGTCTTCCATAGTAAAACTTGTGGATTAAAAAATAGTACATTTATTAGTAGTGATATAACGCAAATTTTAGGTAATGGATACAAGATGGGTCGTAGTATTAAAGATGTAATGCTAGTTTGTAATTTAGAAACTTCTAATGCAACTGTTTTAGCATTACTTGTTATAGACTACCTCCTAAACAACGTAATTACGAATTGTCTTCAAAAGCAAGCAAAAAGTGAAAAATTTATTCATTTTTTGCTTGCATGATTAACCAAATTCTAACCATTTTTAAATGTTTTATTGGCTTTCATAATACGAAAAAATTATCTAATAAGCATACCTGCTTTGTTCAATAAATGACAAAGTAAGAAACAATATCTACCTTTAACCTCTTGCATACATTGTATTGTATTAATAATCAAGGCATTTGATATTATTTCTCTATTTCTATCTTTTTGTTTTTCATTTCTATCAATCTCACTGGGGCATTAATAGGCAGCAAACCTGCACGCAAAACAATGCGTTGTCCTTTGTCGCCCAAGACATAAGACGTAAAACCTGTGCCTAAACCCGACCTTGCCTCACGACTCAACACATATAACATACGGCGGAACGGATACGTTTTGAGGGCAATACTGGACTGATAAGGGTAAAAATCTGGAATATGCACCGTTTTTTTCCAATCTGGCGTGGTAGTTAAAGAGTCGGGTACAACAGCCACTACAGCGTTGTCTTTCATAAAACCCTTCAATTCTTTTTCTTTGGCGGTGCTGTCTGTTATCCAATTAATGCCGATAACACCCATAGAGTTAGGATGGTTTTTGATGTACTCTATCACTTCGGCATTAGACTTTACAGCAAAAACGTGCTTGCCCAATTCAGTGTCTTTTAAGCCTAATTTGTCTTTGAGAAACAACAAATTGCTGGAATTATTATTGTCAAAAACGATACGTACAGAGTCTTTGAGATTGGTTTTGCTTAAATCACTCCATTTTTTGGTTGTACCTACCAATAAATTTTTAACATCTGTTACAGATAAAACGGTGTCTATATTTTTTTTGTTTACAATCAAACATACCGCATCTACCGCAATAGGGTATTCTCTGGGTGTGATAGTTTGTTGTTTCATAGCAGCTTTTTCGCCTTCTGTGAAAGGTCTTGCAGCTATAGCCATGCGAATACTGTCTTTGAGCAAATCGGCAATTACTTCGCCTTCGGGTTTAAAAACAGTTTTGATAGTGGCTTGTTTGTATAAAATCCCGAATCCTTCTACTTCTGCCCGCAACAAAGGCTCAAAAGATTCATCTACACCTACCGTAATTTCGCCTGTAGTGGGGGTGTCTAAGGGTTTTCCGTCTTTGGTCATTTCGGATTTGCACGCCCAAGCCATGCCCGCAGCCAATAACACTGCCAATATATTCTTTGTATTCATGTTTTTACAGCTAAAAATGATTTGCAAACCTAATACATTTTTGCCCCAAAAGTAACAGATTTAGTGAACAGTTATTCAGTTAGCAGTAAACAGTTATCAGTTTTTCGGTTATTAATAAAGAGTAATAATTAACGTAAGTTGTGTAGTACAAAATGTATTGTACCCTTTAGAGGGTAGGGGCAATCTGTGTTTAGTTTAGAGTGTATTTTTGTGTAATTTTAATAAAATGTATATTTTAAAATTATATGATTATGCTACACTTAACAAGGTAATGTAAATAAGCAAATCTGAAGATTTACCAAATAAAAGGTGCTGGGAGAACGGCTAAAGCCTAACTCGCAGCACAATGGGAGTATCTCTAATCTTTACAATATTTATCTGGTAAGTTTTTACTATCATTCCAATATATAGGGTCATAATACCTATATTCTCTATCAATAATCACAAAAGCAAAATAGTTTACTTTCTTTAATTTTTTATCCCCGATATACCTACGAAAAATTATTGTATCTTTTGGCATATACTCTAATAATCCCGTCTTATTTTCTATTGCAAGTTCATCTGACATGTGGTGATACCAAAAATCTTGTGAAAAACTCTCTATTATACAATTTTTATCATCTATAAAACCATAGTAACATTGCAAGCCTGCTAAAAACCTAAAGTATCGCATTTCAAAAGTTATCAGAAGAGTATCTATATAACCTTGTGCAGAAGTATCTTTTATTGAAATAAATAGTTTTTTAGCCTGAAAAGGTACTTTGATAGGTTTTTCTTGTGCATACAGTATTTTACTTGAACACAAAAAAAATAATATACATATATATAATTTCATATTTTCTAGGCAATGGTAATACACTAGGTTTTTCAAAAGTTGGTACACGAGTTATTAATACAAAAGATTTTGGTAGTGCATTGCCTATTATACACTACCATCAGTAAACAGTTATCAGGTAGTATAATAATTATTACTCTTTATTGATAACTGTTTACTGCTAACTGAAATTACACTTCGTCATAAGCCCAATCAATACCTGTTTTCATGTCTTTTACGACCAAGCCCAACGCCTTGAAGTGTCCACGTAGTACGTCCACTTGTCCGTAGTTTTTGTTGAGTTTAGCCTCTTTGTAAATCTCCAATAAAACAGGCACCATTTGTGCCATTTGCACACTTTCTTCTTCTCTTAACCCCAATACATTTTCTATGAAGGCAATGAAAGTGGTCAATAAAGTTTCTAAAGTTGCAGCATTGTAGCCGTCTAATTTGATGCTTTGGTTGTGTAAACCATTGATTTTCTTCAAAATATTGAACAAGGCTGCTATAGCCATAGCCGTATTAAAATCATCGTCCATGCCTGCATATACTTCTGCCAATAAAGCATGAGTTTCTTTGGCTATATTTTCATTGGCTTCGGCAGCCAAAGGCAAGGTAGGCAGTTGTAACAATAAGTTTTTAGCTACTTTTAAGCCGTTAATCAGTTTCAAATAGCCTTTTTTCGCAGCTTTGAGGGCATCATTCGTAATGTCCATTGTGCTGCGGTAGTGCGTCTGCAACATGAAGAACCGCAGGGTCATAGGGCTGTAGGCTTCTTCTAACAAGGCATGATTGCCTGTAAACAATTCGGCAGGTAAAATAGAATTGCCCACAGATTTACCCATGCGTTGTCCGTTTACGGTAAGCATATTGGTATGTAACCAATAACGAACAGGGTGAGAACCTGTAGCACCTACGGCTTGGGCTATTTCGCACTCGTGGTGGGGGAATTTCAAGTCCATTCCGCCCCCATGAATATCAAAAGTTTCGCCCAAATATTTACGGCTCATCACAGAACACTCTAAGTGCCAACCGGGGAAGCCTGCTCCCCAAGGCGAATTCCAACGCATGATGTGTTCGGGATTGGCTTTTTTCCACAAGGCAAAGTCGGCAGCAAATCTTTTTTCCTCTTGCCCGTCTAATTCTCTTTGCCCAGCTACCAATTCCTCTACAATTCTTCCCGATAATTCACCGTAATTATATTTTTCTAAATATTTTTTTACATCAAAATACACCGAACCATTTGATTCATAGGCATAACCGTTTTTCAGGATTTGTTGCGTCATTTCTATCTGCTCTACAATATGTCCTGTGGCTGTAGGTTCTATGCTTGGCGAAATATTGTTGAGTTGGTACATGACTTGGTGGAAGCCGTTGGTATAGCGTTGTACGATTTCCATAGGCTCAAGATTTTCTAATTTTGCTTTTTTGGCAATTTTATCTTCGCCCTCGTCTGCATCACTGACCAAATGCCCTACATCTGTGATATTGCGTACATACCGCACCTTGTACCCCAAATGGTTAAGGTAACGAAACACAATATCGAAACTTGTAAAAGTACGACAATTACCTAAATGCACATCACTATAAACGGTGGGACCACAAACATACATACCCACATGTGGGGCATTGAGAGGTTGGAAAAGTTCCTTTTGGCGGGTTAGCGTATTATAAATTTTTAGTTGATGGTTTCGCATAAAGGCTGAAAAATTGATTGAAACTTAAAGTTACGATTGATAAATAAAATTTGCAACTATTTTGTAATCAAACCTATACATTTTACAAAATCTAATGGTCTTGTGCTACTGTAAGGCTGCAATAATAAGAATTTTTTGGGTTACATTACGACTTTATTTTTTTAGTACCTAACATTACTGATATTTAGAAGTAATATTTTCCCAAAATTATTTTTGAAGGTAATACTTGCATTTGTAAATAATACTTTTAGTTTTGCTACATACTTGTTTTAAGCTTGTAGCGTAAAATAAGAAGTAATATTAAGCATAGCATTTTGCTACATCCTCTCAAATACATTTCAACTTTATTTTCTAAACTATCAACATCTATGGAAAAAATATATAACCCTGATTTGCATACTAAAATGCAATATTTAGAAAATGCAAAACAATACACTAAAGATATTAGCCAACTAAGTTATGAGCTATTAGAGATAAATAAGGGGCAAAAAGTCTTGGAGTTTGGTTGTGGGGGAGGGTATGATGTATTCAATATGTCTGAGTTAGTTGGTAGTGCAGGTCAACTATATGGTGTAGATATAGACGCAGAAACCGTGCAGTATGCCCAAAATAAAAATCAATATGATAATGTATTTTTTGAGCAAAATGTGGCTAAATCTTTGCGTTTCGAGGAGAATACATTTGACCGTATTAGAGCAGAAAGAGTACTACAGCATGTACCTAATGCAGAAGAAACTATAGAAGATTTACTAAGGGTATTAAAACCTAATGGCAAAATTGGTATTATTGAGACAGATTGGGAAAGTCTATGCTTCTTTTCTCCGCTGCCCGATATTGAACAAAAAATTAGAAAATTTATAACAAATGTTGTATCTAGTAATGCGTTAGTTGCTAGAAAAATGAGTCGTAATTTATTTAACAATAAAACAAGTGTGAAACAAATCGTATATTCGCATTTAATTGATAAATATGCTATAGCTGATGCATTTATTAGACTAGAGCATACTTTAGATGTTGCACAAGATAAAAATTATTTAAATGCACAAGAAAGAGAAGAATGGAAAAAATTTACTGATGAGTATAACGAAAAAAACATATTTATTATGCAAGTAAATTTTATTATCTCTGTTGCTACAAAACAATAGATAAATCTTATCAAAAATATTTGTGGGAACAATATTTTGTTTATGATAATTGATTAACAATAAGTAAAAGTAACTAATTAATTGATAATAATAATATTATCAATTAATTAGTTCTTAATACTTGATTTAATGTAATTACTTAATCAAATTGTACTTTATTTCTGTTAATAAATCCCATTCCTTCTAATAACTGAAAACATTATGAAACTTAATCTTAAAAAAATTATTGCATATACAAAACGTAAGTGGAATAGTAAAAAGAGTAAGCATCGCATGAAACAAGTATTAACAACAATGTTTTATAGTATAAAAGAAAATGTTGTTTATGATCCTTTTTCATTAATGCAGAAAGTGCGTTGGCAACGTTATATGCATCTAAGGATTAGGCTACTAAAAACCACTTCTCATCAAGATATAGCTAGAGAGTTTCATAAATGTTATATAGATGTTCTTAATGAGTTTGGAATAAACATAGTAGATTCTATAAAAGGTGAGTGGTGGCATAATCCTCTGGATTATATGATAGTTATAGAAGATGTTTATACAGGAGAGTTAGCTGGTGGTATAAGAATAACAGTCGTGGACAGAGAGCATCCTATACCTATTGAGAAATTGCTTATACAACAAAGCCCTGAGATTGTAGAAAGAGTGCATAAATGGGATAATATTTTAGGTGAAGTTTGTTCTTTATGGCTTAAAAAAAAATTTAGTGAAAGGGGGTTAGCCCAAATACTTAACTTATGTGTATTGAGTGTTGCAGAAAAGCTGCGTGTTAAAGTATTATGTGCAACACCTCCACCACATACACGACCTATTTTTGAGATGTTAGGTTATAGTCGAATAAGAATTGGGAATAATGCAGAGTATCTATCTTCTGATGGCATCACAATGGCTGTGGCTTTGGAAATAGATGCTGTTAATTTATCTGACACCGCCGAAAATATTAAAGAAAAAATTATATCTTTACGAGAACAGCCTGTGCAAAAGATTAAAGAATTTTGCAATGGTTATGTTACAAAAATAGATTATAAGCTAAGACTTTAGCTTAGTTTATTTCGTAATCTATCATATATAATTTTATTAAATAACTTACCTAAAATAAAGTATTAATGTAGACAATTACAAAACAATATTTTTAAGATTACTTAGTGTTTTGGTTGTAATTTTTTATACTAAGTACATAGTTTTTGAAAGTATTTATTGTAATTTAAGATTAATAACTAAATATTATTACAGTCAAACATAACCAAATACAAACAGATTCATGTTCCCTACGAAACAGTTTTTTTATTGCATTATTTTAATAATAGTTTTTAGTAATAAACTATTATCACAAGATACTATTCGTTTAGATAATCCTAAGCAACTGTCCTTTATTGGTACTTCTGTTTACTTTATGATAGATTCTACCAATCAATTAACGATAGAGCAAATACAAGAAGCTAAACTACAATCACTATTTAAAAAAGGAGAACAAATTGTTCCTAATTTTTCAAATATATCTTCAACTATATGGGCTAAATTCACAATTGAAAATATAAGTCACTCAACCTTTTTACTAGAAATAAGTAATCCTCTTTTAACATCTATTAATTTCTACACTTCCAATAGCAAATATCAAATGGGTAGTTCTATGCCATTTTCAAATAGAACTATAAAAAATAACAACTACTTATTTGAATTAACGTCAGAAAAGGATAGTGTTAAAATAAAAACATTTTATGTTCAAATAAAAAGTTTTCATCCAGCAGTAATACCAATGAAAATAGGTTCTCCTATATCTTTTATGGAAAAATATCACAAAGATGATATAGGATATAGTTTGTATTTCGGGATTATGTTAGTTATGGCTCTCTATAACTTGTTTGTTTTTTTTACATTACGAGATAAAACCTATTTATACTATGTTGGTTATGTACTATCTGTTGCTATCTTATATGCAACAGATAAGGGATACACTTCTGAGTTTTTATGGCAAGATTATGAAACTGTAAATTTTTACTTTCCAACTATTGCTGCTTTTGTATTTATATTTATAACTCTATTTACAGTTAATTTTTTGCATACTAAAACTTACACCCCACGTTTACATATTGGATTTTTCTTTATTGGAGGTTTGCCTTCTACTGCTATAATTATTTTCAATGTAATAGGTAATTATGCTTTTGGAATGATTATTGTTCAATTCACTTCTCTTATTTTCTTTCTTTATTTATTACTAGTTGGTGTTGTTAATGTACTAGCTAAAAATAGATTAGCAAGGTATTACTTATTAGCATGGATAGTGTATGTAACCATGATGGTTATATTTTTCCTTTTCCTTGCAGGTGTTTTACCAGGAAATGTTATAACTATTAATGCTTTGTTTTTTGGCTCTGCTGTAGAAGTTATTTTACTTTCATTTGCCCTAGCCGATAAAATCAATGTCCTCAAAAAAGAAAAAGAAGCTACACAAGTTCAACTTTTATCTTCTTTAAAAGAGAATGACCGTATCATACGTGAGCAAAACCGTATCTTGGAAGAAAGAGTAACTGAAAGAACTTTCCAACTCCAAGAAGCTAACGAAGAACTCAACCAAACCGTAGAAGAACTGAATGCTACTAATGAAACTCTCAATAGAATTAATGTGCAAGTAGCCGACCAAAACAAAGAAATCGAAGCAAAAAATATAGAGTTAAATGAAGTTTTGCAAGAGTTGAATGCAATGAATGAGGAATTGAGTAGTACCAATGATGCCTTAGTGAATGCGAATGAAGAAATAGAGTCGCAAAGAGAAGCTGTAGCAAGGGCATACGAAAACATTAAAATTTTGACAATTATCGGGCAGAAAATCACGCAAACTCTTGACTTGAAAGAAATTATTAAGATGGTTTACGAGAATGTAAATGAACTCATGGACGCATCGGGTTTTGGTTTAGGTGTTTACAATGCAAAATTACAAGAATTGGCTTTTGATGGGTTCATGGAAAAAGGTAAAGAATTACCTTTCCATTTCCACAGTACCAAAGAAGAAAACTATCTGGCTGTCTGGTGTTTTCGTCGTAAACAATCTATTTTTATCAATGACGTGGCTGCGGAGTTGAAAAACTATATAGATAAAGACATAGATTCTATGAAAATTTCTACGGGAGAAATTCCTCAGTCTTTATTATATATTCCATTGTTGCATGAAGAAGAAGTGATTGGGGTAATTACAGTACAAAGTTTTGAGAAAAATGCGTACACACAAACTCATTTTGACCTCTTACAAAATTTGGCTTCTTATTGCTCTATTGCCGTAGCTAATGCGAATACCTACCAAGAGTTAGATGCCAAAAATGCGAATATTACTAAGAGTATTGAATATGCACGTACTATTCAGTATGCTGTATTGCCAAAACAAACAGACATTGCTAACTCTTTTGCAGACCACTTTATTTTGTATAAACCCAAAGACATTGTTTCTGGTGATTTCTATTGGTATCGCAGTACAGAGCAATTTACTTTCTTTGCGGTGTCTGATTGTACAGGACACGGTGTACCGGGGGCATTTATGAGTATGATTGGTAATGCTATTTTACAAGATGCCATAGACCGCCAACAAATCTATAACCCTGCTGCTATTCTCGAATTTATCCATGTAGAAGTACGTAACTATCTGAAAAAAGATGATAATACTACCTCAGACGGTATGGATATAGCTATTTGTATGTTTGAGGGTTTAGGCACTTCGACAATTAAAACTACTTTTGCTGCTGCAAAACGGAGTATTTATGTGGCACATAATCAAACAGTAGAAGAAATAAAAGGTGATAGAACCATGATTGGTACACCAGAAGTCGTGGGTCGTAAGCCTTTTACCAATAAAGAACTTATTCTAACTAAAGGAACAAAATTGTACCTATTCTCTGATGGTTATGTTGACCAACCAAATGCAAAACGCAGCCGTTTTGGTACAGTTGCCTTTAAGCAAATTATAGATGATAGCTACCAACTCTCTATGGCAGAGCAAAAACAAATTTTTGTAGATAAACTCAATGCTTTCCAAGAAATAGAGGAGCAAAGAGATGATATTACTGTAGTAGGTTTAGAGTTGTAGTAATACATAAGTAAAAAGCTATAAGGTTCTTGAACCTTATAGCTTTTTTTATTTAGCAATAACTAATCTAAAACCATACTTTGCAAATTCATTGTTAGGAGAATCATTCATACGGGCATAATTTGTGCAAGCCTTGTCCATCTTTTTGTATGCACCGCCTCGCAAGACATACCTGCCTTTGTCTTTTGAGCCTTTGTGTCCGTTTGTCCAATAAGCACTTGTCCATTCGGCTTCATTGCCACTCATGTCATAAATGCCCAATTCGTTGGGTTGTTTTGTGCCTACTTCGTGAGCTTTGTTGTCGCTGTTGCGGTTGTACCACGCTACAGCCTCTATTTCGTTGCTGCCCGAAAATACAAAACCTTTGCTTTGTTTACCGCCTCTGGCTGCAAATTCCCATTCTTCCTCAGTAGGTAAACGGTACTTGCCTCCGTTAGCAGGTGGATATTGACGATTGAGTTCATCAATAAACTCTTGAATACTTTTCCAATAAGTTACTACAGGGCAGTTTTGGCATATATCTTTGTTGCTGTTTGGTGGTGTGTCTGTGTCATCATCAGGTAGTACCATTTTCCACTGTGCCTGTGTAACTTCGTATTTTCCTATCTCAAAATTGCTAACTGTGGCAGTAAAACTTGGTTTGGCACTGTTCCCAAATAAGTTATCTTGTCCATCTCTTTTGGGTACATAGCCCATTTCAAACGTGCCACCTTCCACAACTACTGTTTCATAAACAAAACCCTGTTTAGGGGTGTCTTGTATGGTTTCACCAGATTTTTTGTTGTCTTGTATCAATTTTTCTTCGGTAGCTTGTTGTTGATTTTGTACTTTTTCCTTAGATTGATTTTGTATATAATTGAAACCAAAAAAAGCTGCAACTACAATGCTTACGCCGCCTAATAATTTGGTATAAAGCCCTGAATTAGAAGTGTTTATGCTTGTATTTGTTGGCACAGTTTGTTGTCGGTTTTGGCTATTTTTTAATAATTGTTCTTGTTCCAAACGGCGTTTTTCTTGGTGAGCTTGTTCCGTTTTTAATCGGTTAAGATGTAACTCACTGATTTTCTGCTGTGCTGCTGCCAAATACTTACCTTGTGGATAAGTATTTATATATAGTTCAAAACTTTGTTGTGTATTTTCTAACAAAGCCTGTTGCCAAGCATTTTGTTCTTTTTGTGCCAAAATCTCTTGTTCTAACCGCAATTTTTCCGCCTTTTCTTTGTCTTGCGTAGGAGGTAAAGGTGTCGTAGGTGTTGTTTTTTCTCTTTCTTTGCGTACCGTAGTTTCTATGGTTGCTACGTCTTGGTTATTAAGTTGCAAGTCTTTTTGGCGTTTTTCCAACTGTTTTCTTTCTTTCTCACTAATCTGTCCATCAACAAAGCAAATTTCAAAAAATTCTTTGTAGTCCAGCTTTCTTTCTGCCAAATTATCTTCACTCGGCACTTCTTTGCCCAAAGCCGTTAAAATAGTAGCTACTTTTTGAGCCGTTTGAATACTTGACAAGGTGTCATCTAACAAACTATGTGAAAAACCTTCGCCTTCTAAAATAAACAATTTCCGTTGTTGGCGACTTTTGATGTACGCCTCTTTAAAAAAAGTTTCGTATTCATAAATCACCCAATCGGCTTGCATAGATTTGGGCGTACACAACAAGACAAAATGCTGGCTATTTTTAAGAGCATGATTGATTTTGGGTAAAAACGAACTTCCTGCTACGTCCTGCAAAGTGTCATTGGAGAAAAAAACATTCAAACCTGCTCGGCGGAGAGTAGCTACTGCACTTTCGGCTTCTTCTTGGTTGTGTTTAGAAAAGCTGAAAAAAATATCAAATTTGGGGTTTTCTAATACAAATTTGGTGGCAGCATTCGCATTGACAAAGGCAGTCAATCTTTCATAAAAATCAAAAGAATAACGACCCGACATAAACTCCCTCTCGAAGTGTGTAACTTCTGGGCTGTAGATGCCATATTCGTGTAGTTTCTCAAAAAAATTAGCTAATTCCAACTCTGTGATGAGGTTGATTAGCTCTTGAGCTTGTGATTGGCTTAGTTGTGGCATGATAAGCTAAAATTTAAGACTTAATTCGTGCTTGTGAATTAATCGTAACAAAACTAACAATAATATAAATATTTTTGAATGTGATGTTCATGCTAATTGAGAATTGTGTGAAACGGAAATATTTTTTCTGAAAAATCTTTGTTATTACTGTAACTATTGTAAATTTGTTGCGTATTCAACAATTAAGTATGCAAGACAATGAATATTCTTTTGAAAACTCTTTTGGTCGTTTGATAGGCGTAACCCATACGGCATTGGTGAGGCATTTGGCTAAATTGATGAAAGTACATCAACTACCAATTACTCCCGACCAACTTAGAGTTTTGGTGCATCTTTGGCAAGGGGAGGCTAAATCTCAACAAGAGTTGGCAGTGCTTTCTTGTCGTGATAGGGCAAATATTACTCGTATCATAGATATTTTGGAAAGAGAGGGGCTTGTCATGCGTAAAGATGATGAAAAAGATAGGCGTGTATTTAAAATTTACTTAACACAGTTAGGAAAAGATTTAGAAACACCCACTACTACTTGTGCTAAAGCAGCTTTGGAAGAGGCTTTGGCGGGTATCAGTGCAGAGGAAATAACAATATGTAGAAATGTGCTGCAAAAAATAATACATAACTTAGAAACTGTACCACCGTTTGCTTGTGGAGAGTAGGGGGTGTACGATTTTTTTAACTAAATTGTTGCGTATGCAACTGTTGAATATTTATCAAATTATTTTTAACTTTTAAACCTTTTCTGTAAAATGAATCCTAAAACACAAAAAATCATTCAATGGGCATTGGCAGGCTTAGTTGGCTTTATTTTTATTGGTAGTGCTGTCAATAAATTAGTTAGTGGCGAGGAAGCTATCAAAATGGCTGCTACAATGGGGCTGACACCTACTGCTTTTAAAGCAATAGCCATCGTAGAGTTGCTAAGTGTTGTATTGTTTATTATCCCACGTACAGGTATTTTAGGAACTTTATTGTTGGCATCTTATATGGGCGGAGCTATTGCAACGCATGTGGAGCATGACCAACCATTTATTGCACCTGCCATTATAGCAGCTTTTGTATGGATAGTGGCAGTAGTGCGTTTTCCTGAATTAAAGGAAAGGCTATTAGGCAAGCTAAACTAATAAAAGTTTGAGATATATTAAGGAATATAAGTTATATAGTGCCTGTAGTGTGAGCAAAAGCCCATACTATAGGCACTATAAAACTGCTGTATTTATTGTGTTTTTCTAAATAACTTTTTGTACAAAGGTTAGTTTGTGTGCTGCACCATGTATTTTATCACTGAAACCTGCATCTACATCTATGTAAATCAGTTTACCATCTTTGCCCACAATCGCAAATTTATCAAACATTTCTACTTGCATTGTAATAAAATCGTCATGGAGCTGTTTAAGTTCGAGTTGCTGTTGCGTAGGTACAACCATCAAAAAACTTTTCCCTACCATCTCATTGCGTTGGTAGCCTAATAGTTTAAGATAGGCAGTATTCATACCTACATAGATACCTTCTTCGTTGGTTACACAAATACCAATGTTAGTAGATTCTATAATGGTTTCAAAGTTTTCTGGATTTTGCTCAACAGCATCTTTGATGCGTTGAGTTTCAGCAAGATTCATCATAAGTAAAAGAGATAACTGTTAATTATTTTTGTGGAATTTGTTGTAATAATGTCTGTATATGTGCTTCTTTTTCAGCTAATTGAGCCTCGTATTTTTCTCTTATTTTTTTGAGCTGCTCAAAGCCTTTGTCTTGTACTATTTTTACTCTTTCTTTTAATATTTTTTCATTTTCTTCCATAACATTCTTTAAATGTATTTTATCAGATATGTCATAAGCTATTTTAATTATTCTTTGAATCTGCCCTTTATTATCTTTTACAGCATAATAAGTAGATTGTAGCCAAAAAATAGTTCCATTTTTTTTGTGTCTTTTTTCTTCTTTCTGAATAATGTTTTTATTAATAAATCCATGCACAGTAAAAGCAAACTCCTCTTTTTCTTCTTCGTCTTTAATAAGGTCTATGTAATTACTAACTTGTAATTCTTCGTGGGTGTACCCCGTATAGCTACTGTATAAATCACTGCAACGTACTATTTTACCATCAGGCAATAGTTCTATAACTAATAAGGTTTCTTCTACAGCTTTATTTTGTAATAGCATTTCACTATTTACTCGTTGAATTTCTTCTTGTGTGGCTTGTAGTTCTTCCATATTTTGCCTCAATTCTTCTTCGGCAGATTGTAAGGCTTCTGCTTGTAACATAGATTCTCGTAACAAGGCTTTGGTTTTGGTGCTTGCCTGAATACTTTGTAGCATCGTGGCTATGTTTCTACCCAAACGGTTCAATAGTTCTTTGTATTTATCGTCAAGAGGCTTGATAAATAGTAGTTCTAAGACTCCATATACTTTTTCATTGAACATCAAGGGCAACACCATGACTGTTTTTGCACTTATTTGCCCTGCCGATGAAATTACAGCAAGATTTTGAGGGGGAAGATTATCCCAGTAGATATACTCTCTGGATTTTACGGCTTGTCCTATCAGCCCTTCGCCTATCTCAAATGTAGATTTGTATAAAGAACTTACAGTACAAGCATACCCTGCTACTGCTCGTAGTTGGTTATTGTCCAAGTTATAAAAAACACCACGTAGGGCATGTGATATTTTAGCTACTTCAAAAATAATAGCATCAGCAAACTCTTCTACTGACTTATCATATAGATTACGTAAAATATCATCAAATTTGCCTAACAGGGCATCTATCCACATACGAGCTTCCATTACTTGTTGCTTTTGCAATAGTTGGGCTTGCAATTCGGCTACTTCTTCGGGAGTATAAAATTCTTTCATGGTCATTTACAATAATCTTAAGGCAGTAAAAGGAATAAATGTTGAACTTCGTACCAAGTATAAGTTATTTTGAGTAAATTTTGTTATAGTTTTTGGCTTTTTTTTTAACAAAAATTATATTTATTAGAGATATAATTGGCTGTTTTACTTCAATGTAACAAATAACAATAGTGCGGTGATTCATCAATTTTATTAAAATAACATTGTAATACTACAAAAAATGCCGTAAAATTGGTAACACTTAAATAGTTTACAACATGATAAAAAAATATCAAATCGTATGCTCATTGCTTATCACATTGTGCCTACAAGGGGCTTGGCATAGCCCTAAAAATACATTGTGGGTGAAAAATGCCACAACTGTAACTTTTAAGCACTTTTATATTGTGGCAAGTGAAGATGGTGATGCCGATGACGAGTTTGAAGATGATGGCACAGACCACTGTAAAACTTCTGTAGATGCTAATGATAATTTGGACTATTTATTTACACCTGCCGAAACGATGGAGATTCAGGTAGGTAAGGGCAAATATGATTTCATGTTACAAGATGCACAAGGTAATAGGTATGTAATGGCTGACGTGCATTATGAGAAGGGTGGGGTAGGGGAGAAAGAAGAGCAGCCATTGCTGATAGTAATAGAAAAACTCGAAAAGTTAAAAAAGTAGTTTTTGTATTAACTTTCTGCGTATTTGTTACACCCAAATAGAGTGATTTGCTCCAAAAATCATTATATTTGGGTTTTTATATGGACTATCAGGCAGGTGTAGATAAAAATTTACTTCTCTCCTTAATAGCATTGATACTATAAACCGTAATTTTATGCAGGTACAAGTACACGATAAGTTTTTCCGTCCTTTTATCACAGAGCAACAGATTCAAACCCGTATAGCAGCTTTAGGGCAACAGTTGGCACAAGACTACTCACAGAAAAATCCATTATTTGTGGCTATCCTTAATGGTGCTTTCATGTTTGCTGCCGACTTGTTTCGTGCTTGCAATTTTCCAAGTGAAATCTCTTTTATTAAATACAAATCGTACCAAAATACCAAGAGTTCTGGTGAGGTTAATAAACTCATTGGTTTTTCGCAAAGTGTGAAGGGCAGAGATGTAGTAATTATAGAAGATATTATAGATTCTGGGCTTACAATGGCTGAAGTTTTGCAAGATATTCAACAATTACAACCCAAGTCTGTGGAAGTTGTTACGTTATTATTCAAACCAGATGCTTTTCAGGGTGATTTTGAAACGAAATACATTGGTTTTGAAATACCTAATCAGTTTGTTATAGGCTATGGCTTAGATTACAATGAACAAGGGCGAAATCTAAGAGATATTTGTGTATTAGTTCCGTAATATTTACGTAACATTTTTGTATATTTGACACTAAGTCAAGTACACCTTCAATCTATCTACTTGTTTTACTTCTTATCACATTATTAGCTTAAAAATGAAAAAACATAATTTACTTTTTTTGCTTGTTGTTGCCTTTTTGCAGTTGTTGGGGCTACAGCATAGCACCTACGCACAAGCCATTTCTACTGAGGGAAAGGAGTTTTATGCAGGGTTTATGCAGATAAATCCATCTGGCACTGTTTCATTGCGTTTTATTATCAGTTCTAAATTGGGAGCTACAGGTACTATCTCCATGCCTCTTAATGCAGCTTTTACTCCTATAAATTTCACAGTTGCTGCTAATGGTATTTATTATAGTCCAGACCCTGGTATAGGTTCTACCAATGCTGCTGCACTTAATGGCACTGCTGAAAATAAAGTATTTTATATTAAATCTGATGATAATGACATTAGTGTTACAGCTGTTCATTTCTCTACAAATAGAACAGAGGCATCTGCTGTATTACCTGTTACGTCTTTGGGTACAAATACTGAGTATTATGTGAATGTGAATCAAGGGGCACAAACTGCTTCGGAATTTATTATGGTTGGTATGGTAGATAACACAAGTATAGATGTAACTATAGGTGCAACAACAACGAATTATAATTTACAGCGTGGGCAACTCATACAAATTAAATCAAGTGCGGGGGGAGATTTGACAGGTACTTTTATTAAAAGTGCAGGTACTTGTAAGCCTTTTGCTGTTTTTGCTGGTACAACAAATAGCATAGTGGCGTGTCCCATTACGGCTACTGGCAATAGCTCTTCACAACATACTTTTGAACAACAATATCCTATACATACATGGGGAAAAAATTATATTACTACACCTTATGAAGGATTAGCAGGTTATTGGTTTAGAATTTTAGCTAGTGAAGATGATACTAGTGTAGATATATCAGACAATGCTGGGAGTACCAATACCATAACATTAAATAAAGGAGAAAGTACTTTACAATCAAGTACTAATATTCCTCGCTGTATCACAGCTAATAAACCAGTTTCTGTTATTCAAATTAGCCCTAATTCTGAATGTAGTGGGCGTGGAGATGCATCTTTATTAGTGCTAAATCCATTGAACCAAACAACAACGCAAACTACATTTAATACAATTTTATTAGGCGGTGCAGGTAACCACTATGTCAATGTAATTATGAAGACAGCAGACATTGGTTTATTAAGGTGTAATGGCTTAACAACAGCTCCTAATGGACAACCACTATTGAACTATTTTGCAACAGTAAATGACTGTAATGATTATTCGTATGCCAAAATACCAATAAGTATCGGAACAAATACCTTAATACAAACAACATTATCTGCTACAAAAGAGTTTGTAGCTTTTGCTTACGGACATAGTGGGGTAGATATTTATTCTTATTCTGTGGGGGCTTCTTTTGAGAATCAAGCCTATAATTTTACTATTGACCCTACCATAGCTAAGGCTTGCGACCCTAACCGTACTTTCAGTTTTGCAGGTTCTGGTATTAACATTGCCTCTTATGAATGGGATTTTGGAGATGGTAATACAGGAACAGGGCAAAATGCTACGCACACTTACGCTGCTTCTGGGTTTTATGATGTCAAGATGACTGTAACTTTCACGACAGGTGGAACAGGTTGTAATGCAACAGGAACTATCATCAAACAAGTAAAAATTTATGATACCTCGCCTGCCTCTGCTAGCATTGGAGTAAATAGAACAGTTTGTCAAAATGGTACACTTACTTTGTCTGCTCCTAATGGACAAGACCAAACCTATGAATGGTTTGAAAATAATTTACCTACAGGTATAATTACGCAAACTTATAGTGTAAATACTACTACAGCAGGTACAAAAGATTATTATGTAAAAATTACTCGTGGCGGAACTTGTATTGTAAATTCTAATATTGTAACCGTAAACGTTGTTGCGTTACCTACAGCTACTATTTCACCAGCTTCAGGCAACTTATGTACAGCAGGTGGCGTTACTTTAACAGCCAATGCAGGAGCAGGACTTACTTATAAGTGGGTACGCCGTGTGGGTACAGTACGTGATACATTAGCAGGTGCTGGCGGTTTGCAAGGTATAACAGCTAATACCTTTGATGCAATTACGGCTGGTTTTTATAGCGTAGTGGTTATCAATGCAAATGGTTGTAGGAGTGTATCCACAGAATCTGATATTACAGGACCTCCAGCTATAGCCTTAACTGTTACTAGTGCTGGTAGTAAAACTTATTTTTGTAAAGGTTCATTCCTTACGCTGACACTAACTCCTAATCCTACGGGGACTACTTACACCTACCAATGGCAACGCAAAGTAGGGGCTACTTTTACAGATGTTGTAGGTCAAACAGCTATTACAATTGATGCAAATGTGGCGGGTGAGTACAGAGCTATTTTAACCAACACGGCGAATGGTTGTAATTATACTTCGCCCACTTTTACAGTAGAAGAAAAACCGTTGCCAAGCACCAAAGTTACTTTGACAGGCAATCCTACGGCTACTTCTGCCACTATTTGTACTGGAGATGATATTACTCTCAATGCCCCTGCTGCCCCTGTTGGTAGCAATTATACTTACCAATGGTTTTTGAATGGTGGTGCTACGGTTGTAAGTAATAACCAAAGCTATACTTTGCCTAACATGACCGCAGGGACATTTAATTATACAGTAAAAATTACAGATGTGGCTACTCAATGCGACTCTACCTCTGTGAATTTCCCTGTTACCATTAACCCTTCGCCAAACCCCATCATAGGTGTTATTGGTGGAACTTTCTTGTGTAGTGGAGCTACAGCCACACTCACCACCCAACCAGTAACAGCAGGAGAAACTTGGACTTACCAGTGGTTCAGAGGTACAACTCCTATTGCAGGAGCTACAAATAGCACTTATGCAGCTACTATTTCGGGTAGTTATACAGTACAAATTACAACTAACAAAGGTTGTGTGCGTACTACATTAAACCCAATGGAAATTACGGTAAACCCTACGCCTAATGCTACAGTTACGGTAAATCCTGTGGGTAAATTAGAGTTTTGCGATACAGATAATACTACTTTGGTGGCTAATCCTACACCCGCAGGACAAACTTGGACATATAATTGGGATAGAAATGGAGCTGCTCATTTAGTTTCTAATACAGCTTCTCAGTTAGTTGTAACGCAATCTGGTGCTTATAGACTAAGAATTACTACGCCATTTGGTTGTGCAGATACTTCGGCTGTATTCAATATTATTGTTAATCCAATGCCAGATGTAACCATTACGACAGATAAAAATCCTTTGTGTCAAGGCGAAACTACTTTACTACGTGCCAACTTAGCTCCTGCTGGACAAACATGGACGTATCAATGGTTATTAGGAGGTAATCCTATACCTGCTGCCAATAAAGATACTTTAAGGGTAAATGCAACTGGAGATTATACAGTAAAAATTGTTACAGACAAAGGTTGTGAAAAAACCACAGCTACGCCTATAGCTATGGTAGTAAATCCTTTGCCTGTAGTAGCTATTAATGGTGTAGCCACAAGTTATTGTAGTAATGATGCCTTAGTAGATTTGACGGGAAAAGGAACACCTGTAGGTGGTATATTTACTCTTACACAAGGTACAGTAACACAAACAGTTACAGCCATAGACCCGCCTAATTTAACAGCAGGTGCTTATACCTTGAAATATACTTATACAAACCCAACTACTAACTGTACAAATTCTGTTACTCAAAACGTCTTTATTAATAATGTTCTTCCCGTTACCATTACAAATTTGAATGATAAGTATTGTATTAATGATGCAGACATTGTTTTAACAGGCAGTGGGGTAGGGGGAACAGGACAGTTTTTTGTTAATGACAATCCTACAACTGTATTTAGCCCATCTAATTTGGGTATTTTAGGGGTCAATCATACGGTTAGATATGTTTATACTTATGGTACAGGTTGCGATTTCGTAGTTACTAAAACTGTACAGGTAAATCCTTTGCCTGTGGTAAGCATTACAGGTTTAAGAGAACAATACTGTTTAAATGATAAACCAATTAAGTTAACTTCTACACAAACTCCTACAGGAGGTACTGTATCATTCTTAATTAATGGTTCACCAGCCTTGCCTCTTACAGCACCAGAATTTAATCCAACTACATTAGGTTCTGGTAATCACGTAGTTAAGTTGATTTATACAGACCCTAATGGTTGTGAAAATCAAACTACCAAAACAGTAGAAGTATTGAACCCAACGGCTCTTACGTTCAATGGTTTGGGAACTAAATATTGTTCAAACGACCCCGAACTTACGTTGAATGCAAGCCCAGCAGGTGGTAAGTTTTATGTAAATGATGCTTTGGAAACAAAACTGCGTCCACAAGTATTGGGTGCAGGTGTGCATAAGGTACAATATATTTTCACAGCAGCAGGTGTGGCAGCTTGTACAGATACGATTACGAGAAGTGTAACCATTGTTGCACCTGTAAAAGCCTTTTATACCAATCCGCCTAAAAAAGATTACTGTGTAACAGATGCAGATGTCTTGTTACAACCGCAACCTGTAGGAGCAAAAGTGTATATAGATGGGGTTTTAGCACCAGCTTCGCCAACTATAGCCAATGCGTATATTTTTAGTCCTTCAACGTTGGGCGTGAAAGCTACACCTTATAGAGTGTGGGCTATTTTTGAAGATGCGAATTTGTGTAAAGATACCTTGAAAAGTGAAGTAGCAGTAAATCCTTTACCTGTAGTAACAATGACAGGGGTCAATGCTGAATACTGTTTGAATGACAATGCGTTTACACCTATTGTAAATCCTGCGGGGGGAATTTTCAAAATCAATGGTAACGTAGTGCCAAGTCCTATCAATCCAAGAACTTTGGGCGTAGGCACATTTACATTGGTATATGAATACAAAGATGCGAAGTCTTGTATGCAAACCGCACAACGTACATTTACAGTAAAACCATTGCCAACAGTTGATATTACCAATACATTGGCAACAACATACTGTACTCAAGATACTCCTTTCTTCTTGAATGCTACACCTTTGGGTGGTACATTTACGATTACAGGTAGCCCTTCGGCTACAGGTATTTTGAACCCTGCAAACAATTCAGTTACTTTCAATCCAAGCCTTTTGGGCGTACAAGCAAAAGTTACGATTATTTATACTTATACTGCCCCTAATGGTTGTACCAATGCCGATACGACTTATACAAGTATCATTGCTCCACCTAAAGTAAATTTGGGCAATGACATAGAAACTTGTTCTGCAGCAGGTAGTGTATTATTGAAAGCCTTTGACCCAAGTCACGACAGTAATATTAGTTATACTTGGACAAATGTAGGAACAGGAGCAGTTTTAGCTACTACGCCATCTTTGAGAGTGGACAAGTCAGGCACTTATAGAGTAAGAGTGGCAGATGCAAGAGCTTGTAGTCCTGTTTTTGATGACATTAAAGTTACGATTAATCCTAATCCAAAAGTTGATTTGGGAGCAAATTTAACCGTATGTGGTAACCAACAAGTTGTATTAAAAGCAGACAAAGACCGTAACAATACAGGTAATTTCAAGTATCTGTGGAGCAACGGAGCTACAACAGATAGTATCGTCATTAAGTCTGATACAGTAAGAGGCATAAGAACTTATTGGGTAAAAGTAACAGACGAGAATGCAACGTCTAAATGTAGTAGTGCAGACACTATTCAAATATTTTTCAATGATGTACCTGTGGTAGATTTAGGCAAAGACCGTAGCATTTGTAACCCTAAAGATGTGCCTTATACGATTGTAGGACAAGATGTGAGTCATACTTCGGGTACAAAATACAAGTGGACAAACCCATTTGCAGCTAATCCAAGTACAACTTTAGCTACCACAGCCAACTATGTGATTACTGAACCGGGAGCTTATACGCTGACTGTAACCAATGCACAAGGTTGCTCTAAGTCCGATACAGTACAAATCTTATTTGATTCTGACCCTAATATCAAAATTTTAGGAGCAAATAATGGCGTAGGTGTATGTCAATTAAAAGATACATTATACTTACAAGCTACCAACGTCTTGAACTATGATATTCAGTGGAGTGGGGCAGGAGTAGAAACCGTATCAAGTGATAAATTAACGGTAATTGTCAATAAATCAGGTCGTTATACGGTAACGGTTAGAGATAGAACAAAGCCAACAAGATGTAACTCTACGCTAAGTGTAGATGTGTTTATTGCAGATTTCCCTGCGGTAACTATTAAACCTTCTATGTTACCGAATGCAACGGCTATTCCACAAAGACGTATGTTGGTGTGCCAAGATAGCACTGTCTTGTTAAATGCTGCGGATACTTCGCACCGTACTACCTTTAAGTATGAATGGCGAAACCTAACGACTAACCAAGTAGTAGGAACGGCAGCACAACTCACATTGACTTACACCGCCCAAAATACCTTCGACCCTGTGCGTTATGCCGTTACAGTTACACCACCTTCGGGTTGTATCACAAGAGATACGGTAACTGTGCAGTACCAACCAAAGGCAACAGCCAGAATAGATGACAGCTATCCAAGACAAATTTGTTTGGGAGAAACCTTTATTTTGCGTGCAAGTGGTGGTGATACCTATAAATGGACAAGTACAGACAAAGACGCAACGACTATTCCAAGTAATGCACAAGTGGCATTTAGACCAAAAGTTGCAGGTACATATACTTATACAGTAGAAGTAAGTAATGCCAACAGTACGATTTGTAAACCTACTAAAGTAAGTGTAACTGTAGTAGTAAATCCTGCTATGGTAACAAAACTAGCACGTAAGAATATAAGATTGTGTGAAACAGCTACAACAGAAGTAGATGCCTTTTTGCCAGAACACCCATTAGCTACACAATACACATGGCGTATATTGACTACAGGCGAAGTGGTAGGCAACAATTCTCGTATCCAATTTACTTTTGGTGCATTGAAACCACAACCTACTTACAGTACAGTGGCGTATGAAGTAGCTATTAGAGATGCTATCACTGGTTGTATAGCCAAAGATACGGTGAGAGTTACGTTTGTTCGTAAGGCGAAACCAGTAATTGTGCGTAATTTCCCTACACAAATCTGTTTGGGAGATAGTGTACGCCTTACTGCTATACAAGGCGGTACATACCGTTGGAGTACAGGACAAACAGGCGAAAACATTACAGTAAAGCCTACGGCTACAGGTCGTTTCACGTATTGGGTGGCTTCACGTTTCGATACTTTGTGCGAGGAAGGTACGGATACCATTCGTTTGGTAGTCAATCCTTTACCAAGAATTTTGGCGAATGCTAACAAAAACCTCAAAGTTTGTGTAGGCGACAGAGTTACTTTAACAGCTTTGGGCGGAGTGCGTTATGTATGGCAACATGACGGAGCTACAACAGCTTCTACTACGGTAACACCAACTAAAGATACGAAGTATGTAGTGATAGGCTTTAATGAATTTGGTTGTTCGGCTACAGATACAGTTTTAGTGAAAGTAACACCACGTAAGGAGTTACCGCCAAGAATTATATTGTGTGAAGGTGAAACAACTACCTTAGATGCTACACACCCCGAAACAGGCGTAACAGCTAAGTATTTGTGGAATTCTGGTGATGAAAGACCTACTATTCCTATTTTCAAGGCAGGCACGTACATTGTTACAATTTCTGTAGAAAATTGTACGTACAAAGACACTACTGAAGTGATTTATCGCCAAAAACCACGCATAGCATTAGGAGCAGATACTATCTTGTGTTTTGCAGAAAGAGGCGAAATAGAGAACAGACCATACAGAGTCTATCAACATACTATCAATGCAATTTTGACTAACAGAGAAGCAGGCGAAGTGTACTACTACGATTGGCGAATGAAGGGTAGTAATAACTTGATAGACGGTGGCGTAGGCAGATTAGAAGCAAATAATATAGCTGCCGTACCTATTAGTCGAATGGATACAAGCTATGTAGTGCGTATTCGTGCTGGTTCTACTAACTGCGAAACTTACGATACCATTCGTGTTCATGTAGTCTGTGATGCTCGTGTCAAAATACCAACTGCCTTTACACCTAATAATGACAAGTTGAATGATACTTTTGCCCCAATAACTAGTGATTTGACAGGCATTTTCATTCAAGTCTTGCATAAATGGGGAGATGTAGTCTATGAAAAATTCATTGACCCTAAAGATAACAAAGGTTGGGACGGTAGATTTGACGAAAAAGAAGGTTGGGACGGTACTTTTAACGGCAGTCCTGTACCAATAGATGATTACCAATATGTAATTGTTTACTGGAGCAAAGACCGCAAAGGCAACGCCAAACGCCAACAAGTAACGGGTACGGTACAAGTGATTAGAGAATATACCCGATAGTTTTAAAACAGCAACCTATAAGGTTTTTCAACCTTATAGGTTTTTTTGTGTACTAACTCAAATTTTGTTAGATTATATAGCTTTTCTTTGGAAAAATTTACACTTTTGATTACCTTGTTTAAGGATATGATTTTAAATTAGCTGCAAAACAGCTATTGGAATTGATACAGCATGGAGCAACTCGACGGATTAAAAGGCTTATTGGAAAGCCCTAAAAAAATAGTAATTACCACACACCAAAAGCCTGATGCAGATGCTTTGGGTTCATCGTTGGGCTTGCGTGGCTACCTCAAAAAACTTAATCATGAGGTCAAAGTAATTACACCCACAGATTACCCTCAGTTTATACAATGGATGAGTGGTAACGAAGACGTATTGGTGTATGACAAAACGAAGACACACGAAATTGCCGAAGGCTATTTTCTGGCAGCAGATATTATTTTCTGTTTAGATTTTTCGGAGCTAAAGAGGGTAGAGCCATTAGACGAAATGGTGCGTAAAAGCAAGGCAAAAGTAGTTTTGATAGACCACCATCATGGCTATGACGGTTTTGCTGATTTTGTATTTTGGAATGTAAATGCAGCAGCTACAGCTGAATTGATTTACCAATTTATCAATATCATGGGGCATAGACATTTGATAGATGTACCTTCGGCAGAGTGTATTTATGCGGGTATTGTAACAGATACAGGTTCTTTCAAATTCGAATCAACTACCAGCAAGTTGCACAGAGAAGTAGCAGATTTAATAGATTTGGGCGTACAACCCAACAAAATTCAACGGCTTATTTATGACAACAACACTGAAAACCGACTACGTTTCTTAGGCTATGCTTTACAAAATAAGTTGCAAATTTTGTGGCAATACCGCACTGCTTATTTTGTAATCAATCAAGAAGAACAACAAAAATTTAGCACACAAACAGGTGATACAGAGGGATTAGTAAATTATGCGTTGTCTTTGGCAGGAATCCGCATGGCTACGATTTTGATAGAAAAACCCGACAAAACCGTAAAAATGTCTTTCCGTTCTTTTGGCAATTTGGCTGTCAATGAAATTGCACGTTTGCATTTTGAGGGTGGAGGACACCGCAACGCAGCAGGAGGCAGAAGTGCAAAAGATTTATTAGCCACGGAACAAGAGTTTTTGAGGGTGTTGGAATTGCACAAAGAGGAATTAATTAAGGAGTAAGTAAAAAAGGGTGTAATCTTTTCAAAAGACTACACCCTTTTTTACTTACTTGTTGATACTATTTATTTCTTATACTCTACTTTAACATTAATTGCCCACGAAGCTCACCACTTGGATTAGCTGCTGTATGAATATTTACATAATACAAGCCTGCTGTTAAGTCTGCAAGTTGTGTTGCATCTAAAACCGTTGAGTAGGTTATTGGAGATGTAACAGGTGAAGGAAATCCAAAAGCAACACTACCATTAGAACCTGCCGCAGCTTTGTGAATATGTGCTGCTGTAGGAGAGGCAATAGTGTGTGTTACCGTAATTTTAAGAGTTTTTGTACTTTTATCATAAGTCCCTGTTACAGAGCCTGTGGCTGTTGTAGTAACGGCAGGTACTTCACTTGCACCAGATAGCGTTGCTGTAACAGTCTGTGTAGTAGGGGCAGGTGTAGAACTATCACTACTACAACTTGCAAAAGCTATTGCTAAGCCAGCAATTAAAGAAAATGCTATTTTTTTCATAAGATTATATTTTTGTTTGATTTGATTGCCAATCTTACATAAGTAATGTATAATCAATTAGAAATACAAGTGAAATGCCATATATTTTATGCTCTGAATATCTCTACGCAATTACTTTGTTTCACTGCCGTAAAAATTCTACTTTTGCCTCATAACTTAACAGATAAAGACGTATGAAAAAATGGGAAAACCTATTGACCTTTTCGGCTTTGGTTTTGGTGGTGGTTTTGCTGAATATGTTGGCTGCAAGGTGGTTTTTCAGATGGGACTTGACAGAAGATAAACGGTACTCTATTACCCCAACCACACAAAATTTACTCAAAAACTTAGATGATGTAGTTACGATTCAGGTCTTTTTGACAGGGGACTTGAATGCAGATTTTCGCCGTTTGAAGAATGAAATTGAAGAAAACTTAGAAGAATTTAAGGTGTATGGAGGCGAAAAAATACAATATGAGTTTGTAAATCCCGAAGACATTGCGAATGCAGACGAGAAAAAAGCCTTTTACCAAAGTTTATTGGAAAAAGGAATGCAACCCACTAATTTATACGACAATGTGGACGGTAAAAAAATCCAAAAAATAATTTTCCCTTACGCCTTAGTCAATTACAAGGGCAGAGAACAAGCCGTTTTGTTGCTCAAAGGCAATGTTACGGCAAGTGCCAAAGAAAAATTGAACCAATCCATAGAAGGTGTAGAGTATGAATTAGCCTCGTCTATCAAGAGTTTGAGCAAAGATGAAAAACCGTTTATTGCTATTATAGAAGGTCATAATGAATTGAATAATAATGAATTGGCAGATTTAACAGAAAGCCTACAAGCCAGCTACAGCGTAGAGAGGGTAAATTTGACAGAAAAAAATTTGGAGGGTTATGATGCCGTTATTGTGGCACAACCAAAGCAGCCTTTTCAGGAAATAGAAAAATATCGCATAGACCAATTTGTGATGAAAGGAGGCAAAGCCCTATTTTTCTTAGATGCCGTACAAATGAACCTCGATAGTATTCCTTTGGGCGGTACGTATGCTTTTGGCTATGATTTGGGCATAGAAGATATGCTGTTCCGTTACGGTGTGCGTGTCAATCAGGATTTGGTGCAAGATATGTTTATGGGTAATATTTTGGTCAATGTGGGCAAATTTGGCGAACAAGCTAACTTACAAGCCTTGCCTTTTCCGTATTACATTGCCCTCAATCAATTTGGCAAGCACCCCACAGTCCGCAACCTCAATGCGGTGTATGCACGTTTCGCAAGTTCTATAGACACTGTAGAGGCAAAAGGCATTAGTAAAACACCTTTGTTGTTTACGAATAAATATTCACGTATTCGCCGTATGCCAAATATGCTGACCTTAGACGAATTAAAGGCAGATTTGAACAAAGAACTTTACACACAAAAATACATTCCTGTTTTGTATTTGTTAGAAGGCAAATTTACGTCTGTTTACAAAAACCGTTTTTCTCCAGACGGTTCTACGCCAATTACAGAAAGTAGCCCTAATAAAATCGTAGTGTGTAGTGATGGCGACTTGCTCCGCAACGAACTTAACAAGAAAAACCAGCAAATTTTGCCTTTGGGTTATGACCCCATTACCCAACAAACTTTTGCTAATAAACAGTTGCTAATGAATTTATTAGACTATTTGTTAGATGAGCAAGGTTTGATTACTACGCGTAACAAAGAAGTAAAACTACGCCCCTTAGATACTTTTAAGGTACAAGAAGAAAAAACAATGTGGCAAACTTTGAATATTGTTTTGCCTGTGGTTTTAGTAATTTTATTGGGGGTAGGTAGGTATTATTGGCGGAGGAAGAAATATGCGTAATCAAATATTTACAATAGTTTTTAATCAAAAAATTAGTGAATATCTGCGTTATCAGTGTCATCTGTGTTCTCTTAAATAATTCATTATCAGTAAAGTAAAATTCATACATTTTTATCACAACTTCAAAATTTACTAAATTAACAATAGTGCATTAGCACATATTACTATGGACTTAAAAGAATTTCGCCAAAATGCACACCAAGTTGTTGATTGGTTGACAGACTATCTCGAAAACATTGACCAATACGCCGTCATGCCAGCCACGCAACCGTATGAAGTCTATCAACAACTTCCTACCGAAGCTCCGCAACAAGCAGAAGATTTTGCGACCATTTTCAAAGATTTTGAACAGTTGATAGTGCCTAATATGACGCATTGGCAAAATCCGTCATTTTTTGCCTATTTCCCCGCCAATAGCAGCAGTCCTTCGCTATTAGCTGAAATGCTTACGGCAGGTTTGGCTGCCCAATGTATGAGTTGGCAGACTTCCCCCGCAGCCACCGAATTAGAAGAAATGATGATGAAATGGTTGGGACAAATTTGCGGAATCCCCGCAGATTGGCATGGAGTTATCCAAGACACCGCCTCTACAGGCACATTAGCAGCCATTTTAACCGCCAGAGAACACGCCACACAAGGCGAAATTAACCACAAAGGTTTGTATGCACAGCCTCGTATGCGTGTGTACTGTTCGTCTGAAACACATTCTTCTATTGAAAAAGCCGTAAAAATTGCAGGTTTGGGCAAAGAAAACGTAGTGAAAATTGCGGTAGATGAAAACTTTGCGATGCTACCTACCGAACTCGAAAAAGCCATAGCTCAAGACAGACAAGCAGGCTACTTGCCTTTGTGTGTGGTAGCTACCATAGGCACAACAAGTTCTACCGCCATAGACCCTTTAAGAGCTATAGGCGAAATTTGTCAGGCTCAAAAAATTTGGTTGCACATAGATGCTGCCTATGCAGGTACAGTTACGTTACTGCCAGAAAAAAGGCATTTGATAGACGGCATAGAGTTGGCAGATTCTTATTTATTCAATCCGCATAAATGGATGTTTACCAATTTTGATTGTACGGCTTACTTTGTAAAAGATAAAAAGGCTTTGTTAGCCACTTTTGAAATTCTACCCGAATACCTCAAAACTGCCTTAGACAAACAAGTGAATAATTACAGAGATTGGGGCATACAATTAGGTAGAAGGTTCAGGGCTTTGAAGTTGTGGTTTGTGATGCGGAGTTTTGGCGTAGAGGGTTTACAAGCAAAAATTCGTTTGCATCTCGAATTAGCACAAGATTTTGCGAAAAAATTAGAAAATCATGCAGATTTTGAGTTATTAGCCCCTGTTTCCTTGAATTTAGTATGTTTTCGTTACCACCCTGCTACTATCCAAGACGAGGCAACCTTAGAAAAACTCAACAGCCAACTCATGCACCAACTCAATGCCACAGGAAAAGTGTTTTTGACACATACAAAATTGAGTGGCAAATATACTTTGCGTGTAGTCATTGGGCAAACCAACGTAACCGCCGAACATTTAACAGCTTTGTGGGAATTGTTATTACAAGAAATGAAGTCTTTGGGCTAAATTTTGTAACCTCACCCCCCGCCCCAGAGCTATTAAGTTCTATTGTTTTAGCCCCGCCCCTGCCCCTCCCCATAGGGAGGGGTTTTGTAAGTTACTGATTATCAAACTCCCTCCCCTGTGGGGGAGGGCTGGGGTGGGGGCAAAACAGTAGAACTTAACAACTCTGCTCTACCCCCTCTCCAAATGGAGAGGCAACTGAGTTGGAAGGGTAGGGGGTGAGGTAAAATTTCACACAAAAACAGCCGTAGGATAACTAACATCTGTCAAAAACAAACCTTGTGGCGGTGCAGATTTTCCTGCCGAAGTTCTCTTTTTAGACTGTATGATAGCCTCAAAATCTTCTGTAGAAAGTTTGCCTCGCCCTACTTCCAACAACGTGCCTACAATGGTGCGTACCATACCCCTCAAAAATCTATTGGCACGAATATAAAAAACTAAGTCATTGCCTTGTCGTATCCATTCGGCTCGGTAAATGTCGCACAAAAAAGTCTTTACGTCTGTATGTGTACGGCTAAATGCCTCAAAATCATTGTATTGAAAAAGTTTGGCTGCCGTTTCATTCATCAGGTCTATGTCTAATGGAAACCAATAACGCACCGCCAGCCCTTCTAAAAAAGGATTTTTTGCTAAGGAAATATGGTATTCATAACTTCTACTCACTGCATCAAAACGTGCATGAGCCGTAGGTTGCACCGCCAACAAATCACTCACATAAATATCTTCGGGCAAACATCTGTTCACCTTGTATAAAAACGCATTGCTATCCAAGACATCAGGCACATCAAAATGCACAAACTGCCGTTTGCAATGCACACCTGCGTCTGTGCGTCCACCTGCTACAGTTTCTACTTCATGGCGTAAAGTATTTTTCAAAGCCCTATTCAAAAAGCCTTGCACCGTTTTATCCGTATTGTCTTGTACTTGCCAGCCGTTATAGGCAGTACCCCGATAAGCTATTTCTAAAAAATAACGCATGAAGTCTTTAAATTTTATCTCTGTTTGTCAAAAGCAAATTTCTTAAAAAAAGTTTTTTATATCTTTGTTAGCATCAAAATTTAAACAAAAATCTACTACTATGACCGATAAATATATCAACCCATTTACAGATTTTGGTTTTAAAAAAATATTTGGCGAGGAATCTAACAAAGACTTGTTGATAGACTTTATTCATACATTGTTACCTCATAAAAAAAACATATTGTCTATTAGGTATTTGCAAACAGAAAAACTGGGGCGTGCCAATACTGAAAGGCGTGCTGTCTTCGATTTGTACTGTGAAAACGACCAAGGTGAAAAATTTATTGTAGAGTTACAAAGAGCCGAACAAGAATATTTTAAAGAAAGAAGTATTTATTATGCTACTTTTGCCATTCAGGAGCAAGCACAAAAAGGCAAATGGAATTATAATTGGCAGGGAGTTTACACAATAGCTATTATGGATTTTACTTTCCCACAAATGATGCACCCCAACGTAAAATCGGAAATCGTATTGTATGACCAACATAACCAAGTGGTATTTTCGGATAAACTTCAATTTATTTATTTGGAAATGAGCAAGTTCAATAAAACCTTAGAGGAGTTGGAAACTTATGATGATAAATGGCTCTTTCTTTTAAAAAATCTTGATAAACTCTATGAAATTCCAGAACAGTTAAGAGAAAAGGCTTTTCTTAAAATATTTCAACTGGCGGAAATTGCTAAATATAAACCCAAAGAAAGGCAAAACTATGAACAAAGTCTGAAAGAGTACAGAGATTTAGAAAATTCTTTGGAATTAAAATATGAAAAAGGAAAAAAAGAGGGACGAAAAGAAGGAAGGAGAGAGGGGAGGAGGGAAGGACGTATAGAGGGTAAAATAGAGATAGCCTTCAATGCCATCAAAAAGGGTTTTGATGACCAAACCATTGCGGATTTAACGGGATTATCTATTGAAGATATACAAAAGTTACGCACAACTTAATTTTAATACAGTAAAAAATTTTTATATCTTAATCTTTTATCATGTTCACAAAAATCAATTACTTTTTCTGTGTAGGTTTATTACTATGCTTATCTGTAGTAGCTACTGCACAAGAGCTGCAAAGCCCCGAACAGTTTTTGGGCTATCCGTTGGGCAGTAGGTACACCCAACACCACCAAGTAACTGCCTATTTTGAGTATTTGGCAAGCAAAAAGACTAATTTTAAGTTGGTGCAATATGGCAAAACCAACGAAATGCGTCCTTTGTTGGCTGCTTTTATTTCTTCACCTGCCAATATGGGCAAATTAGAGGAAATTAGACAAAACAACCTGAAAATCACAGGCTTACAAGAAGGACAAGCCAGCACTGCCGCTGCCCCTGCGATTGTGTGGTTGAGTTATGGCGTACATGGCGACGAGTCGTCTTCTACCGAAGCAAGTTTGCAAACGGCTTACGAGCTATTGCAACCCAAAAATGCTAAGTGGTTAGAGAATACGGTGGTGGTCATAGACCCTTGTTTGAACCCAGACGGAAGGGACAGGTATGTGCATTGGTATATGCAAATGCAAGGCGTAGAACCTAACGCCAATCCCGAAGCCAAAGAACACAACCAAGATTTGAGAAGAGGCAGACCTAACCACTATGTTTTTGATTTGAACAGAGATTGGGCATGGCAAACACAAGTAGAAACGCAGCAAAGAGTGGTTTTATACCAACAGTGGATGCCGCATATTCATGCAGATTTTCATGAAATGGGCGTAGAAAGTTCGTACTATTTTGCCCCTGCTGCCGAGCCGTATCATTCCGAAATCACACCGTTTCAACGCAGTTTTCAGTTTGATATAGGTAAAAATCATGCTAAATATTTTGACAAAAGTAATTGGTTATACTATACCAGAGAAAATTTTGATTTGCTATATCCAAGTTATGGCGACAGCTACCCAATGTTTAACGGAGCTATTGGCATGACCTATGAACAAGGTGGATTGGGCAAAGGTATTAAAATTACTACGCCAAACGGCGATTTACTTACACTAAAAGACCGTTGGACGCACCACTATATTACAGGGCTTTCTACCGTAGAAATTGCGAGTATGAACCAGCAACGCATTGTAGATGAGTTTAAAAAGTATTTTGATGCTGCCAAAAATCCACAAGGGCAATACAAAACTTTTATCGTATCGGCTGCGAACAATACGCCTAATAAAATAAAAGAATTGTTGAAGTTTTTGGACAAACACCAAATCCGTTATGCTGCTGCCACAGGCGACAACGTAAAACGCAATGTATTGAACTATTTTACAGGCAAAAATGAACAAGTAGCTTTACAAAATAATGATATTTTGATAAGTAGCTCACAACCACAATCTACTTTGGTCAAAGTGTTTTTTAACCCAAAAACAGCCTTAGCCGATTCTGTAACTTATGATGCAACGGCGTGGGCTTTGCCTTACCAATTTGGCGTACAGATGTATGCTGCTACCGAAAAAATTAACGTAGATTATAGCAAAAAACCAACTTTCGTAACTGCTGAAATCAAAGAAGACAAAGAAAATAAGACTTTGGCGTACATCTGCCGTTGGCAAAGTGTTACAGATGTGCAGTTTTTGACAAAATTGTGGAAGGCAGGCATACAAGTTCGTTTTGCCGAAAAACCAATTACGTTGGACAAAGTACGTTATGAGGCAGGTACATTGTTCATTTTGCGTGGCGACAACGCAGCTTTGGGCGAAGAATTTGACACCAAAGTTATGGAATTAGCCAAAAATGCAGGGCAAAATTTAGCCATAACACAAACAGGTTTTGTGGAGACTGGCGTAGATTTAGGTTCGGATTATGTGCGTAAACTCAAAGCCCCAAAAATAGCTGTAGTATCTGGTACAGACGTAAATATGTATTCTTTTGGGCAAATTTGGCACTATTTCGACGACATTGTGAAGTACCCCATTACGAATATTGATGCTCAATATTTCAGTAGAGTAGATTTAAGTGCTTACAACGTCTTGATTTTGCCCGATGGCAATTACAGTTTATTAGGTTCGGACAGTAATTTGGAAAAAATAAAGGCTTGGGTAAAACGTGGGGGTCGTTTGGTAGCAAATCAAGGAGCAAATAGTTTGTTTGCTAACAACAAAGATTTTCATTTGTTGAAAGTAGAAGATGAACACAAAGAAGACGACAAAAATGCCCCTAAACCAGCACCAGACGAGTTTTTGAAAAAGTACGGCGACAGATACCGCAACTATTTGGCAGACCAAGTGCAGGGCAGTATTTATGAAGTACAGTTAGACAATACGCACCCTTTGGCGTTTGGTTATAACAACAAATACTTTACGCTGAAATTTGACAATCAACCCTACCAATTCTCTAAAAACTTGTGGAATGTGGGTGTCATTCGTGAAAATGCCTACATAGACGGTTTTGCAGGTAAAAAAGCCAAAGACAAAATGAAAAATACATTGGTTTTTGGTTGCGAAGAAGTAGGTGGCGGGCAAGTCATGTATTTATTGGAAGACGTACTGTTCCGTAATTCTTGGCAAAACGGCTTTTTATTATTTGGTAACGCAACTTTTGTTGTAGGACAATAACAGTTATCAGTGGACAGTAAACAGTTATCAGTAAATAGTTTTTAATTAACTGATAACTGTTTACTGATGACTGATAACTGTTCACTGATAACTGTTCACTGATAACTGATAACTGACCATGCAACTTATTTTTCCATCAGTAACTTTAGATAGTAAAGACTCTTTTAGCACAACAGTTCCTTTGTCTAATGAAGAAACGGACATTGTGGCATTTTGTCGCCAATGGTTAGCAGGGCAGCAAGATTTCATATTACATACTTCGGGCAGTACAGGTACGCCCAAAGAAATAACACTGAACCGTTATCAAATGGACGCAAGTGCAAAGGCTACTGCCGAAAAATTAGGTTTAACCAAAGGCACAAAGGCTTTGTTGTGCTTGCACGCAGGTTTTGTGGCGGGCAAAATGATGTTGGTACGTAGTTTGGTCAATGATTGGGATTTAACAGTGCTTCCGCCCAATTCTTCACCATTTACTCCTATAACTAAGCCCTTAGATTTTGTCGCCTTAGTGCCTGCACAGTTACAGCAAACCCTTGAAAATCAACCCGATAAAATTTCTTTGCTTAATCAATTCAAAGCTATCATTGTGGGCGGTGCTGCGGTGAGTCCTTATTTAGAAAATTTGGTACAAACACACTTAACTGTATCCGTTTACAATACGTATGGCATGACTGAAACCGTTTCGCACATTGCACTGAAAAAATTGAACGGCAATGATAAACACAGTTTTTTTTCATTGTTACCACAAGTAAACATTCAACAAGACCAGCGAAATTGTTTGCAAATCAAAGCTCCAATGACCAATAATGAATGGCTTACAACCAATGATATGGTGGAATTGGTGTATGATGACTACCAAAAAATCATTGGTTTTTATTGGTTGGGTAGGGCAGATAATGTGATTAACAGTGGTGGTGTAAAAATTCAGATAGAAAAAGTAGAGGCTACGATTGGCAAAATATTCCAACAATTAGCTATTCCGCAACGCTATTGTATCGTTGGTTTGCCTGATGCACTTTGGGGCGAAACAGTGCATTTGGTCATAGAAAGTACCGCACACGAACTCAACAAACAACTTTTGACACAACTCAACGCCTCTTTACAAGAAAATTTAGCCAAATACGAAGTGCCAAAGCTGTTGCATTGTATAGCTACTTTTCCACAAACCGCCACCGAAAAAATAGATAGGAATTTGTTGAAAAAAAAGTTGCTACAAGATTTGGAAAATAAAAAATAACCTTGCACCTTTGCAACCCAATCAACAAGGTCTGGTAGTTCAGTTGGTTAGAATGCCGCCCTGTCACGGCGGAGGTCGCGGGTTCGAGCCCCGTCCAGACCGCAAACCCTTTAAGAATTTTCTTAAAGGGTTTTGTTTTTATAAGTATAACTTAACTTATTTTGGCGAATTAGGTGGTGTTACTCCAGCCCAACTGTCTAATAGTTGTTCTATGGAAGGCAAAAAAGGAATATAGCGAAGCACAAAAATGGCTATAAAAGCTATGGCAAAGCCCCCAAGAGCAGCTTTTGCAGGTACGTTTTCATTAAAGTTATTTCGCATGACTGTATTTTTTTTATATACTTGCTGCCCCTTCAAATTTTCTTCGTATTGGTACTCTTTGTGTGTAGTGGCTGCACTGTCCGCCTCTAAAAACAAAAAAAGTAAAAAAGCAATTAAACCTATCACTAAGCCAGCACCAAAGGCATACGCCAAAGTTGCCAATAATCCGTCTGTTTTGTGCATATCGAATAAGTGTTTTAGTATGAAAATAATACCAATTATAAATAAAATGCAGTCCAAAGATGTCATCTTTTTACGAGTCTGAAACCTTGCAAGTTTACTGTTTTTACAAAAGATGACATCTTTACGCATTGAACTATCTACTAAATATAATTGGTATAAATCAATAATACCAACTGCTTCGGACTAAGATAACACTAATTAGAACAAAAAGCAATGCTAAAAACTTATTAGATTGGTTAGCTATCAGATGTATTATTCTTTGTATCAAAATAGTCTATCATGCTATTGTAGACACCCAAATACCTATTTAGTTACAAGCAAAATACTACATACAATTAGCCTCATAGAATTTCTAAACTTTTTGTTGGTGTATGTTTTTTTACCAAATTTTCTGCGTAACTTTGTGAACTTTTGATAAAAAAAATCAATTTATTAAATGTTAAAATTTAATAAATTGTTCACATAGAGAGACTTCCAACGGTTCATTTGTTACCCAATCATTTCATTGAACACACTTTACTTTGTCTTGTTTTAACCACAAAAAATATAAGAAACAGTGAAAGACTTCAAATACCCTATTTTTACTTTAGGTTACGAACTTACTCAAGAACAAAAAGATTTCTTTGAGGAGTACGGTTTTCTACATTTCCGCCGTTTTATTAACGAGGAGGCTGTGCAGCAGATTATTCGAGGAATGAATGAGATTCAGGCGAAGTGGATTGCAGACAATGTAGAAAAGGTAAATGGTGTGCCTATTAAATATGGTTATGATGCAGATGGTTCTAAAATTGTGCAACGATTTGCCTTTGCTTCACAACACAACCCTGTATTACACGAGTTTTTGCAAGATAAACGTTTCGAGGCTCTGTTTGCTTTGATGCAAGAAGATAACTGTAGAGTAGGCGAAAACGAAAAAGATGGTTTAGTGATTAACCATTACATCAACACAGATAAGAGTGAATTTACACAAATGGGCTGGCATACAGATGCTCCAAGAGATATTTTCTTAGGTCGCAAAATAGGTCCTATGCTCAATGTAGGTTTACATATAGATGCTTGTCCTGCTACAAATGGCGGGCTTCGTTTGATACCAAAAACTCACAAACAAGGCTGGTATGGTTTGTTTTTCCGTAAAAAATACTTTTTGGACAATACGCCAGACCCCGAAGAAATAGCTTTGGAAAGCCAAGCAGGAGATTTAACTGTGCATGATGGTCGTTTGTGGCACAGAGTAGCTCAATCTACAATCAAAGGAGAGCAAAGTCGCCGTAGAGTGATGTATATTCCTGTGATTAGTGGAAGTTACCAACCTAAGCACGCCAACAGCCCTACGCCATTGTACCAAAAATTTATTAATTTGGTGAAATAAGTTTTTAATCTAAACGCACAAAAAGCACTAACTATACAAAATAGTTAGTGCTTTTTGTGTTATAGTAGGAAGTTATCAAGGTTTAAAGTACAAATGAGTCTTGTATATAAACCGTGATAATCTCTCTTAATTTCATGCAAATAAGCACCAAATAATTTATACATTATTTTTTTGAATAAAAACCTTATCAATATATTGTTAAGCCGTTATTTACAAGAGTTTTTAATTAAGGGTTTACTACTTAATGGAGGTTGCATGGTACTAGATAAACACTATTAATATATAAAATTTTATGAAAAAATATAAAAAAATTTTAATAACTATTTATTTTATTGCTAATAATTTTGTAATGTAACCCTAATAGTAACGTTGTTGCTCAATAAATATTTGTACCTACTTTGTTAAACCTAAACACCCTTTATTTATCAAATCCAAAGAGAATATAAAAATCCCCCTCTCCAAATGGAGAGCAACTGAGTTGGAAGGAGAGGGGGGTGAGGTCATCAATCTAACAACAAAATTCCTATGTCCACCAACAAATATACACAAACCCAACACCTGTATTTGCGTGCAGCCTTTGGCGAAACGGTAGAGGTAATAGCCGAAAAAGCAGACAAAAAGCCGAAGAAATTGGTGCGTGAACTCTTTGAGCAAGCAGCCAGCAGCAAAGACTTAATTGTCATCAAAGAAAATCCGCTAAGTACCGAAGAACTCATGGAAATGAGTAAAGAAGAAAAACAGGAACTTCGGAGAGAATCGAAAGATAAAATCAAGGAACTCAACTTGTTGTGGTTAGACCGTATGGCAGACAGCCAAGCAGCTTTTCGCGAAAAAATGACTTTGTTTTGGCATGGTCATTTTGCTTGTCAGTCTGCCAATGTTTTTTTCGTACAACAACAAAATAATGCTATTCGCAAAAATGCCTTAGGTAAATTTAGTGATTTACTAATGGCGGTGTCTAAAAGTGCTGCTATGTTAGAGTTTTTGAACAATAAGCAAAACCGCAAAGACAGCCCCAACGAAAATTTTGCTCGTGAGGTCATGGAATTATTCACCTTGGGTAGGGGAAATTACACAGAAAACGACATTAAAAACGCAGCTAAAGCCTTTACAGGTTGGAGTTTTGACGAGGATGGCACTTTTCGCCTCAGACAACGCCAACATGACGAAGGACAAAAGACATTCATGGGCAAAACAGGTAATTTTTCGGGAGAAGATATTTTGCAAATGCTGTTAGAAAATAAACAAACTGCGGTATTTATTACCATAAAAATTTACAAATATTTTGTCAATGAAAACCCTCCACAAGAGTTAATCAAGGACTTAGCCGAAAAATTTTACACCTCTGGTTATGACATTGGGGCTTTAATGGAGGAAATTTTTACATCAGACTGGTTTTATGCCCCCGAAAACATAGGCACACGCATCAAATCTCCTGTGGAGTTGTTAGTAGGTTTAAGAAAACAATTAGGGCTTACGTTTCAAGACAGAGAAGCTCAGTTGTTAGTTCAAAAAGTATTGGGACAAGTCTTGTTTTTTCCGCCTAATGTGGCAGGTTGGAAAGAGGGCAAAAGTTGGATTGATAGTTCTACACTAATGATACGTTTGCTTTTAGTTGGTGTACTTTCTAAAGACGGAGCTACATGGCAAGCCAAACAAGACGGAGATGTGAACACCGATTTTTTTGCTAAAAAACGACTCATCAATATCAAAGGTACGTTTGATTTGAAGGGCTACCAACAAGTTTTTGGTAAAACGAACCCTAAAAATTTGGTAGAAGAAATGGCAAGTTATCTCTTACAAACACCATTGGTCGGAAATAATCAAAAACTATTGCAACTAAAATCTCAAAATAGTACCATAGAAGAATTTATTAATGCTACGGCATTAGCCTTAGCAAGTGTACCAGAATACCAATTAGCCTAATCCCCTGTAGCTACGGACTTCAGTCCGTAGCTACAGATAAAAATATTACTACAATGAAAAGACGAGATTTTATTCAACAAACAGCCCTTACTGCCGTAGGCGGTTTGTTAGTGCCTTCTTTCCTGAAAGCCTTTGAATACGGCAGAGGTATCACTGAACAAGGTAAGATATTGGTTATCATACAGTTGTCTGGTGGTAATGATGGACTGAATACCGTTGTGCCTTATACCAATGATATTTATTACCAATCACGTCCCAGTATTGCGATTGACAAAACGCAGGTGCTTCGCCTCAATGACGACTTGGGGTTTCACCCTGCACTGCCCAAAATGAAACAGTTGTATGACGAGGGGCTATTGTCTATTGTGAATAGTGTGGGCTACCCCAACCCCGACAGGTCGCATTTTAGGTCTATGGATATTTGGCACACCGCCAGCAATGCCAACGAATATTTGACTACAGGTTGGTTGGGACGTTATTTGGATAACCAATGCAACGGAAATTGTCCTTCTTACCACGCCATCGAAGTAGATGATACCCTGAGTTTGGTTTTAAAAGGCGAAAAAACAAAGGCAATGGCTTTGCAACAACCTGAAAAACTTTATAAGAGTACCCAAGTGCCTTTTGTAAAAGTCCTAAGCCAACAAACCGTAGATGAACACAGCCCAGCCAGCTATTTATACAAGACTTTGGCAGAAACCGTTTCTTCGGCAGAGTACATTTATAGCAAAGCCAAAGTACAAAAAAGTAGTAGTACCTACGGCGGTGGTGAGTTAGGAAACCGCCTCAAAACCGTAGCCGAATTGATTTTGTCGGGTGTACCTACGCAGGTGTATTACTTGTCCATTGCAGGTTTTGATACGCATATACGCCAAACGGATACGCACCAACGCCTATTGAGCAATTATGACGAGGCGGTGTCTTCGTTTGTGCAAGATTTGAAAAGCAATGGTTTGTTGGACAAGGTAATGATAATGACTTTTTCGGAATTTGGCAGGAGAGTAGCCCAAAATGCCAGCAATGGCACAGACCACGGCACTGCGAATAACGTATTTTTGATAGGAAAAAATCTAAAAAAAGCAGGTTTTTACAACAAAGCAAGCCAACTGACGAATTTAGATGACGGAGATTTGGTACATGAAATAGATTTTCGGAGGATTTATGCCGATTTGCTTAAAAAATGGTTGAATGTAGATAGTCGGCAGATTTTGGGGCAGGATTTTGCGGAATTGGGCGTAGTTTAGGAGTTAAAAATTTATACCTTTGTTGTCTTAATAAACCATGACATTGATACAATATAACAATATGTAGATTGTCTATTACGGCTCAAAAAAGTATAAATTTTATGCAACAATACCACGAATTACTACAAAAAATATTAGATGAAGGCGTAACCAAAACAGACCGTACAGGCACAGGCACAAAAAGCATTTTTGGCTATCAAATGCGTTTTGATTTGGCACAAGGTTTTCCTTTGGTTACAACCAAAAAGCTGCATACCAAATCCATTGTTCACGAATTGCTTTGGTTCTTGAAAGGGGAAACGAATATCAAATACTTGAAAGACAACGGTGTAAGTATTTGGGACGAGTGGGCAGACGAAAACGGCAACTTGGGCAAAGTGTACGGTTATCAGTGGCGGAGTTGGCAGACACCCAACGGACAAAGCATTGACCAAATTAGCCAAGTCATTAGCCAAATCAAAAACAGCCCTGATTCACGTAGGTTAATCGTATCTGCGTGGAATGTGGCAGACATTAACACAATGGCATTACCGCCTTGTCATGTCTTGTTCCAGTTCTATGTTGCAGACAGCAAACTATCTTGCTTATTGTACCAACGCAGTGCAGACGTATTTTTAGGCGTACCGTTTAATATAGCAAGTTACGCACTCCTTACGCACATGGTCGCACAAGTTTGTGGCTTACAAGTTGGCGAATTTGTGCATACGTTGGGAGATGCTCATTTATACCTGAACCACTTGGAACAAGCTAACTTGCAGTTGAGTAGAGAACCAAAATCTTTGCCTACATTGCGATTGAACCCCGAAGTAAAAGACATTTTCTCCTTTACTTACGAAGATATTCAGTTTTTGAATTACGAACCGCACCCTGCTATTAAAGCTGCGGTGGCTGTATAAAAACAACAAGAGCCTATAATTTTAAGAAATTATAGGCTCTTGTTGTTTTATCTCAAAAAACTACCATATTTTATTGATTTTGTCTAAAGAAATTAGCACTTTTGAGAGATAACCTCATCTTGCTATGTGTAGAACTTTATCATTGTTAATCATATTTTTATTTTATACTTATTTTAGTTATGGTCAAGCTATTTTATTAGATAATCCAGATTCATTGCTTGATATTGGCTTACAAGTAGAACTCTTAGAAGATGCTACGCAACAACTTACTTTTGAACAAATCTTGGCTATAGCTAATAATCCTACGCCTAATCAGCAACAAACTTTTGTTCGTAGTAATCAAATCATACCTAATTTTGGTAATTCGGCTTCTGCTATTTGGTGCAAGTTTACAGTGCAAGTGCAACAGCAAAATGACTGGTATCTCGAATTATCCACACCATTGACATCACATATAGAATTTTACAAGCCTGTAGGTACTACTTATCAAAAAAGTATTACAGGGGCAGATTACTTGTTTAGCCAAAGAGAAGAACCTGTACCTAATTACTTGTTTAAGTTGTCAGGTTTGACAGATAGTACAAGCAGTAAAACATTTTATTTACGGGTTCAAAGTAAATATCTTTTAGAAATGCCTTTGAGAATTGGTATTTTAAAGAATTTATTAGAAGAAAGTCGCCAAAGAGATATGGGGTATGCTTTGTATCTTGGTATTATGTTAGCTATGGCTCTTTACAACAGTTTCTTATTATTTGTTACCAAAGACAAGATATACATTTATTATATAGCCTATATATGTTTTCTGAGTACATTATATTTGTCTTTTGAAGGCTACGTGTTTGAATATTTTTTTTCTTTCACACCTCAGTACAACCCTTATCAAGCAATTCACTCAAATATTACTATTATTTTTATATTACTTTTTGCAAGCTCTTTTTTAAAGACTAAGCAATTTACACCGCAATTACATTGGGGACTCAATATACTGATAGTAATATGCGTTGTATTAGTTACCTATAATTTATTAAACCCCAAACAATTTATTACGCACAATACTACTTCTCAACTAATATCAACTTTAAGTGTACTTTATATCTTGGTGGTAGGATTTGTCAATATATTTAGAAAAAATCCCAATGCTGTTTATTTTCTAATTGCATGGTCGGTATTTATAGTAGGCGTATTTATTTTAATGCTAAAAATTAGCCTTGTTTTACCCTCTAATTTATTGACTGATAACATCACATTAATTGGTTCTGCCAGTGAAGTAATTTTACTATCATTAGCACTGGGCAATAGAATAAATATTTTGAAACGAGAAAAAGAGAAAGCCCAAAAAGAACACCTCCAACAAGTAATACAAAACGAGCAGTTAGTTCGTGAGCAAAATATTGTTTTGGAACAAAAAGTAAAAGAAAAAACTCTTGCTCTGCAAGATGCCTTAGAAGAAGTAAAACAGACCAATGAAGAACTATCTGTTACTTTAGACAATTTAGAAAGTAAAAATCAAGCCATTGAGGAACAAAGAGAGCAAATAGAAAAGTCATTTAGAGATTTAGAATTTTTGAGTGAAGTTGGTAAAAAAGTTAATAATAGCTTAGACATGAAAAGAATTATTCGCACTGTCTATGACTATGTAAATGGTTTTATGGACTCAGACGGCTTCGGGATTGGGCTATATAATGCAGAAAAAAACACATTAGATTTTGATGGTTATATAGAAAATGGAGAGGAATTGCCTTTTACAGCAGAGAGTCTAAATAATAAAGCATTACTTTCTACAGTGTGTTTTTTGAGGCAAACAGAAATTATTATCAATAATATTTATACAGAATACCAAGATTACACTAACGAAATTGTGATTACGGCTGGTACAACTGTTGTGTCGATGATTTATTTGCCATTAATTACCCAAAATAAAATTTTAGGTGTAATTACCGTACAAAGTTTCAAGGCAAATGCCTATACAGACTACCATGTTACGATGCTGCAAAACATAGCCAACTATGCAGCCACAGCCTTAGAGAATGCAACAGCATACAGGTTTATTCAAGAACAACAAAAAGAAATTGTAAAGAAAAACCATGATATTTTGTCGAGTATTAACTATGCCAGACGCATACAACGTGCTTTATTGCCTTTAGAAAGTAATTTAGATAAAAAATTTATGCCTGAAAACTACTTTGTTTTATTCAAACCTCGTGATGTGGTGAGTGGCGATTTTTATTGGTTCAGCGAAAATGAAAGAAAAGCTACAACTACAGTCATTGTGGCAGATTGTACGGGTCATGGTGTACCGGGTGCTTTATTGACTATGATTGGTTGCCAGTTATTAGATAAAATTGTCAATGAAAGTAATTTGGTAAGCCCTGCAAAAATATTACAACTACTTCATTTTGAACTGCTTAAAACCTTACAACAAAGAGATACAGACGTAAAAGACGGCATGGACATTTGCGTGCTGACTATCTATGACAAAGAATGTAAGGCTGAATATGCAGGTGCTATGAACCCTATCTATTATATACAAGAGCAAGAGTTTAAAGAAATAAAGGCTACAAAAAAACCTATTGGGGCATCTGATATTCAAGAGGAAAGGGTGTATGAGCAACATACGATTAACTTACATACAACTACCTACTTTTATTTATGCACAGACGGCTACCAAGACCAATTTGGTGGCGAGCATAATAAAAAGTTTATGACAGCAAATTTGAAAAAACTCTTATTTTCTATTCACCAAGAGCCTGTAAAAACTCAAAGAACAGTCTTAAACGATACTATAGAAGAATGGCGTAGAGCTGGTAATCAGCCCCAAATAGATGATATTACTATTATGGGCATACAGATACATAGTAAAGAGCAATAACACTCACTAAATAAATGTTATTGCTGTGATAAGTTTTACAGGTATTATAGTGGTTAATTGCAGTTCTATTTTTTCCCTTCTTCTACCACTTTCACAAAAATATCGTGAATAGAAGGTAGATGTTCTTCAAAACGAATAACTGAGGTTTGGGCAATGGCAAAACCCAAAATATCATTGGCTGTACCTTGTAGTAAATTAATTTGATGTAAAAAAGTATTATCTGTGGTATTTGTAACTTTACTTAAGGTGAAATTTTCGGGCAAATTTTCCAAAGGTTTTAGGGTTTCTATAGTAAACAAATTGCTTTTGAACTGCCGTTTTACATCATTTTTTTTGCCTCCTAATATCTTTTGAGCATGATTAATCAGCACCAATTCATCACACATTTCTTCCACATTGTCCATACGGTGCGTGGAGAATATAATGGTAGTGCCTTTTTCTTTTAGTGCCAAAATCTCATCTCTTATGATGTTGGAGTTTACAGGGTCAAAACCCGAAAAAGGCTCGTCTAAAATCAACAATTTGGGTTCGTGCAAGACCGTAGCTATAAATTGAACTTTTTGTTGCATACCCTTAGAGAGTTCTTCTATGTTCTTGTTCCACCACTGCATCAAATCCAATTTCTCAAACCACACCCGCAATTTGTCTTTGGCTACTTGGTACGGCACGTCACGCAACTGTGCTAAGTACAATAGCTGTTCTGCCACTTTCATTTTTTTATACAAACCTCTCTCTTCGGGCAAATAGCCAATTTGTTGGGCGTGTTTAGGCTGCAATAGTTCACCTTCAAACCACACTTCTCCCTCGTCTGCTGCCGTTATTTGCGTAATGATGCGAATTAAAGAAGTTTTGCCCGCACCATTAGGTCCCAACAAACCAAAAATGCTTTGCTGGGGTACGGCTATACTGACACCATTGAGGGCAGTATGTTTTTCATATTTTTTTACAATGTTTTTTGTTTCTAAAATATTCATATTACAGCCTAAAAAAATTAAATTACAAACTTTCTACGTATTTCAATGTTTTGAGCCAATCTATGGCACTTGGTAAGTCTGAAAAAAATTGTACGACAAACTTACCTTTGTCCATTTCATTCACAATATTTTTTACGGCTAAATCCCTAAAAATATCTTGTGCTACAATCACCGCAGAGCCTCTATAACCTTGTGCGTAGGCAGATGGAAACCAAATTTCATTCATCCATTTTTGGTCGTCATTAGCTACTACTTTCGCATTGGTGTTATCTGCTATCATCATACTACACCTTTTTTCCACTAATAAAGCCAATGCTTTATCACAAGCCTCACGAAATTGATGACTCAATGCAAAGCCCGTCCATTCTAACCTTATACAAGGTATGTCTGTGTGATAATAAATTTTACACCATTTTTGGTCATAAAGACACATGAAATTTTCCATCATTTAGAGTTAAATAAGTAAAATATAGTTTTTGTAAGGAGAAAGAAAAGAAGTGAGTACAAAATGGGAAACTTTTGAAAACAAGTTTCTTTTTACCACAAAGCTATTTGTTTTAAGTATATTTGTGCCTTAAAATAGGTTTTAAAATTTTATCACTGTGAAAAGTATTTTGATAACTGGCGGTGCTGGCTTTATTGGAGCTAACTTCGTAGAATATTTCATACAAAAATATCCTGATATTCAGGTAATTAATTTAGATGCACTCACTTATGCAGGTAAGTTAGAAAACTTGGCAGCCATTGCCAATGCACCTAATTACAAATTTGTGCAAGGCAATATTTGTAACAGAGAGTTGGTGCAGCACTTGTTCCAGACTTATGACATTCGTGGGGTAATTCACTTCGCTGCCGAATCTCATGTCGATAACTCTATTGCTTCGCCAGAGGCTTTTATTCTTACGAATATCAATGGTACATTTACCTTGTTAGATGTAGCCCGTAAGCATTGGATGGAAGCTCCGTTTAAGTACAAAAAAGAGTATGAAAATTGTCGTTTTCATCATATTTCTACTGACGAAGTGTATGGCACATTAGGCGAAACAGGCTTGTTTATGGAAACCACACCGTATGCTCCTAATAGCCCTTACAGTGCCTCAAAAGCCTCATCAGACATGATTGTGCGTAGCTATCACCATACCTACGGTATGAACGTAGTTACTACAAATTGTTCTAATAACTATGGACAAAAGCAACATGACGAAAAATTGATTCCTACGATTATTCGCAAGGCTATTCACCAACAACCCATTCCAATTTATGGTGATGGGCTAAATGTACGTGATTGGTTGTATGTCTTAGACCATTGCACAGGCATAGAGTTGGCGTACCAAAAAGGAAAAGCTGGCGAAACGTACAATATTGGAGGACGCAACGAAAGAAACAATTTATATATTGTGAATACGATTTGTGAAATTTTAGATAAAAAATTGCCTATAGCAGACGGCAGTAGCTACAAACAATTCATTACGTTTGTGCAAGATAGGGCAGGGCATGACCGCCGTTATGCCATAGATGCTACGAAAATAGAAACAGAGTTGGGTTGGAAAGCAGCCGAAAATTTTGAAACAGGTATTGAAAAAACTATTGATTGGTACTTGAAAAAGTACCAAAAATAACCAAAGCAAATAAAATACGTTGTAGAATCCTCTCTAAAGTAAGAGGGCAGGGTGGGGTATCAAACAAATCATTTACAACATGACAAACGAAAAAGACATGAGTTTCCTCGAACATTTGGAGGAACTCCGTTGGCACGCCATCAGAGCTATAAGCTCTGTGTTTGTGTTTAGTATTGTGGCATTTATTTACAAAGATTTCTTTTTTGATAAATTGGTTTTGGGTCCCAGCAAAACGCAGTTTATTACTTACCAAGTTCTCTGCCAATTATCAGAGGCTACTTGTATCGACAAACTGAGCTTTGAGTTGATTAATCGTAGTTTGATGGGGCAGTTTATGACTCACATGACTTATTCTATCGTAACGGGCATTGTCTTGGCTTTTCCTTACGTATTTTGGGAGTTTTGGCGTTTCATCAAACCCGCATTACATAATGAAGAAAAAAATGCAGCAGGTGGGGCTACCTTTTTTGTTTCCCTACTTTTTGCGATGGGCGTTACATTCGGGTATTTGGTGGTAGCACCTTTGGCTATTAATTTCTTGGGTAATTACCAATTAGACCCAAGCATCAAGAACCAAATAGACTTAATGTCTTATGTTTCTACTTTGGTTATTTTGGTTTTGGCTTGTGGGCTGATGTTTCAGTTGCCTGTGGCGGTGTACGTATTATCAAAAATTGGGGTGCTTACGCCTTCTTTCATGCGACAATACCGCCGTCATGCTATCATGGTTATCTTGGTAGTTTCGGCAATTATTACACCTTCACCAGACATGATAAGTCAGTTATTAGTGGCTATTCCTGTATATTTTTTGTATGAAATGAGTGTATTTATTTCGGCTTATGTGCAAAAACAAAATCAAAAGGCATTAGCAACAATATAACAAGTGTTTTAAATCTCTATTTTCCATAAGATAGGGTTTGCAAACTATCCTATGGAAAATAGAGAGGAGGCTATCAATAGGAAAAACTATTGTACTTTGCCTTCATTAAAATAACTAAAACAGTTTCTAAAAAAGCCCTAACATTTATTAAAATGTTAGGGCTTTTTTGCTTAGTAACTAATAGGACAAATAATAGAGTTTGTATGTTTTTTGTGTCTTCCGTCAAAACGAGGAGCATACGTAATTGAAAGTTCATGCGAACCGCCGCCACCCACTAAGGGCGAAATTGTGAGGTCATAACTATAACCAATCATCATGTTGTCAAATTTAATGCCTGCATAGCCCGCAAAAGCATCTTGTAGCATTGTACCGTTAGGTGTACTTGCCCAAGGAGTGCCTCTGTACCAAGCCCCAAAAACCAAAGGCTGTACGACTAAGTTTGTGCCTACAATCATTTGATTAAAAGGAGGTTGCATTTGGTACTGTAGAGAAGGTAATAAATAAACTTCCTCTTGTTGTCCGTCTAAAATAATTTTTCCGCCAATATGAGCCGACATTTTCATGGCTAATTTATCTTCACTGTTTATAAACCCTATAGACGGTCTGTTTAAATGGTGAATAGAGGCGCCTGCCCAAAATTTTTCGGTATATAAAACTGCTCCTGCCGATACATCTACCGCATTAATCGTATTGTTAGGTAGTTTCTCGGAGGTAACTCCACCATTCTGTAGTTGGTCTTGAAATACTAACTTAGAAAAATCTATGCTTCTTGAAAGGTACGCCACTTGCCCACCCATACGCATATTTAGTTGGGGCGTAATACTAAAATAAAAGGCATATTGTCCTGCAAAGTTCATATTGGTTAGTCCAGAAGCCGCATTACGGTCATATTGTGCTGTAAAACCAATGCCACTTGAAAACTCATCAATGTTGTAGTCAAAAGCTAAAAAACCTTGTTGATAGTTGGGAATACCCGACCATTGATTACGATACAATGCTGTAAGGCGGTAGTGTGGCGTAGTACCAGCCATAGCAGGGTTCATATAAGTAGGTGTATTAAAAAACTGTGTGTGATGTACGTCTTGTGCAAAAGAAAGTAAGCTGACTAAGAAAAACGCAGCTATTAACAACGTGATACGCACCATAAAAGTAGAGGTTAGTAAGAATAATAAACTAAAAAGTTGTGATACTTTGACATATCACAACTTTTGTGTGCAAAAATAGCACAAAAATCAGTAATTGGTGGGGTAATCTTGAAAAAGATTAGTGAATCAGTCTGGTAAGGACTATTTTTTCACTACCCACACTGTTAATTCTTCGATACGAGCAGAGCCACAAGTAGCACCATCTTTAAATTCAGCAGTATCGCCTGTGCCAGCTTGGTGAGCTTTGTACATTACAGAGTAATATTGAGCATAAGGTCCTTCTAAGCTAATTCTCACGCCAATCACTTCGCAAGCACCACCCTGAGCACCTGCAAAGCTACCATCTTTACCAGATTTGTTACCTTGACAAGCATTTTTATCTTTAGAGTCTTTAGATGGAGCTAATTGTACGTCATATACCACATTGATTTTATCTCTTAATGACGGTTCACTTATTCTTACTGTAATACCTTCTATACGACGGCTTCTGCCTTTTGTACCTAATGTTGGTTTTACGGCTACAGTTTGGCGGTCTCCTTCGTTTTGAATGTGAGCACCAAAGATAATTTCAGCATTTTGAGGCAAATTAGCTATCAACTCTTTTTCTTTGTTAGCTGCGTCTGCTGCTTTTGCTTTATCTTTTTTCATAGCATCTAATTCACGTTGCAATGCTTCCATTTTTTCGCGTTGAGCTTTTTGGGCTGCTGTTTCTTTGTTTTGTGCATTTGCTCCAAAAGCCAACATACCTAATGCCAAGGTAGCAACAAAAATGCTTGTCTTTTTCATAATTTTTTTAGTTAAGATAAATGAATGGTAATTACTTATTGTACAAATTACGCTATTCAAGATAAAAAACACAACTTATTGCTATTTAATTTTGCTAACCATTTGTCAATAACTTGTTAAATATAGCTACTCCTAAAAAATATTGTGATAGAGATATTAATATTCGTTCCCTAAAAATTTTATATTTACATAATGTTTTGTAAAATTGGAAATAAAATTGTTTTGCTATTAGCTATACCTAATTAACTATAAAGTTTTCTCCTTTTTACCAACCATGCTGCAAATAGATGGATACTCCACTTGCCAATGATTATTTAGAGAAATTTTTTGATATAGTTCCCGAACCACTATGCTTTGTGAACCCACAAGGCGAAGTAGTTGAGGCAAATGCAGCATTTTGTAGTTTTTTAGGTAATAGTAAGTCAGAATGTATAGATAAGTTTTTTGCCCAAAAAATACACCCCAAATACCAAGTCATCTTTCAACGTATATTGTCGTTGTCTTCTATAGAAAATGTTTTGTTATTGTATAGAGCTACTAATGATAGTTTTATACCTATTTATTGGCAACATTCTAGTATTCCTAATTGTCCATATTACTTAGTAAGGCTTAGAAAATTTTTTATTTTTGACACTCCACAACAAAAGTTTTTTCAGACTGTAACCCTCGAAGATGGTTGGTGGGACTGGTGCTTAGATAATAATATCATTTATTACAGTGATAAGTGGAAAGAAATTATAGGGCATCACCCAGAAAAGCTATACAACGATTTGTCCGTATGGCAAAATTATATGCACCATCAAGACCTTAGACAAACTTATCAACTGATAGAGGCTTGTCGAGAAGGAAAAATAGAGAGTTTTGAGGTCGAGCAACGTTTTTATAATCAAAATAATGAGACTGTATATGTAAGTTGCAAGGCGTATATGATTAGGCGACCAGACCTAAATAGTATGCGAATGATAGGGATTATTAAGGATATAACTCCGCTAAAATCTACAAAAGACGAGCTGCAAAAAAAAGATTTATTATTAGACCAAACCCAAGAAATAGCCAAAATGGGTAGTTGGGAATGGGACGTGCAAGCTAACAAGGTTACATGGTCTGCACAACTCTTTAAATTATTTGGCGTACAACCCCAGCAAATACAACTGTATGCCGATTCGTTATTACAGTTTGTTCACCCAGAAGACCTCCAAAAAGTATTGGGGGAAATACAAAGGTGTATTCAATACAACCAACTTTTACCTATCGAGTGTAGAGTAAAAACCCAAGACCAAAGAGAGATATTTGTTCGTTGTGAAGCCAAAGCAGAATTAGCAGACTTTAATCAATTTTCAAAAATTATAGGTGTTATCAGAGATATAACAGACGAGAAACATAATGAAAATGCGTTGGTGGCAGCTAAAGAAAGTGCCGAAAACTCTGCTAAAATTAAAGAAGATTTTATTTCAACCATGAGCCATGAGTTGCGAACTCCTATGAATGCGGTGTTGGGCATGACTAATTTGCTGCTACAAGAAAATCCACAACAACATCAAGAAAAATACTTAGAGGTTTTGCAGTCCGCTGCAAAGAATTTATTGTTGTTAATCAATGATATTTTAGATATTTCTAAGATAGAGGCAGGCAAAGTAGTATTTGAAAACATAGATTTTAATATAGAAGAACTATTACAAAATATTACTAATATCTATCAATACACTGCCAAAGAGAAAGGGCTAACATTAGACTTGCTATATGATGCTAATATTCATTCTTTGTTAGTAGGTGACCCTACTAAAATGACACAAATCTTGACCAATTTGATTAGTAATGCTATCAAATTTACTAATCAAGGTAGTGTTACGATTGAATTGAAATTATTGGCAATGCAAGCAGATAGCAATACGATATTGTTTTCTGTAAAAGATACAGGCATTGGTATTCCTGCCAGCAAACTCCATACTATTTTTGAGAGTTTTACACAAGCAGATACTGCCACTTCACGCAAATACGGTGGTACAGGTTTGGGCTTGACCATTTGTAAAAATTACATAGAACTGCAAGGGGGGAAGTTAGAGGTAGAAAGTGAAGAAAATAAAGGTGCTATTTTTAAGTTTGTCCTTACGTTTCCCAAAAGTAAATTAACAGTATGGGAAAGTCAAAAGCCTTTAGAAGTTGCTCAAAATTTTATGGTGCAGCACCTACATATTTTGGTGGCAGAAGATAATGAAACAAACCAATTTGTGGTAAGCAAATTTTTGGATAGTTGGAAAATAAAATATGATTTTGCCAATAATGGTAGAGAAGTTATAGAGAAAATTCAAACACAACAATACGACATGGTATTGATGGATATTCAGATGCCTGAAATAGATGGTTATCAAGCTGCAAAATTTATTAGGCATTTGCAAGGTGAGTATTACCAACATATACCAATTATAGCCCTCACTGCTTCTGTACTAAGTTCAGTAGGGGCAAAAGTGAAGGCTGCGGGCATGAATGACTTTGTAATGAAGCCCTTTGAACCTACAGAATTATTGGCAAAAATTACGCAATACGCCAAACAAAATATTTTATCACAAGAAAATACCTTCTTGAAAATAGAAAATCCTTTGGAAACAAAGCAATTTGAATACCCAATAGATTTTTCTCAGTTTAATACAATTACGATGAATGACCTTGCATTTTCCCAAGAATTACTAAGATTATATATTAAACAATTCAAAGAATATACGCAGGAAATACAGCTCTTAGTAAAGAAAAAATCAAGCACTGCTATCAGTGTTTTGCACCATAAAATCAAGTCCTCTATTGTCATTTTACAACTACACGAGTTACAGGACTTACAAAAATCTTTGGAGGTAGCTGTGCAGGAAAACCAAAAAGAATTGGTGCAAGAAAAATTGACAAATATTTTGACTACTTGTTCAAAAGTTGAAAAAACATTAGAGAGTAAAATAAAAAGTACAGCTAATTCTTATTAGACAAGAAGACTTTAAGCAAAGATTACTTTCTATCAATCCACCTGATTGACTTGTAAGTACTGCCACAGAAAAAAAGCCTATTTATTTTCCAAAGGTGTGTAGTTTATTGTTACTTTGTGAAATAGTGATTGGAATAGCCTTTATAATAAACAAAGTTTATTCCCATAAAAATTCAGACATTCATAACAAACTATGGAACAGACGATAAAAACACAACGCCGTTTCTTAGAAGGAGACCCCGTGATGTGGACAATAGTTTTTGCCTTGTCCCTCATCAGTATTTTGGTAGTTTACAGTGCTTCGGGTACGTTGGCTTTCCGCAAATTGGGCGGAGATACAGAGTATTATTTGCTCAAACATTCTGTTTTAGTCATAGCAGGTTTGGCAGCCATGTGGGTAAGTCATAAAATAGACTACAAATATTATTCTCGGTTGTCCCGTTTTGGTTTGTTGCTATCTGTGCCTTTGCTGTTATTTACGTGGAAATTCGGTACGGTGATTAATGAGGCGGGTCGTTGGCTTACTATTCCCTACATCAATCATACCTTTCAACCTGCCGATTTAGCTAAGTTAGCCCTTATTGCCAATGTTGCAAGTATGTTGGCTAAAAGGCAGCAAATTATTCATGCTTCACAACGGTCTTTGACTCCTGTCTTGATTTGGTGCGGTATCATTTGTGGCTTAATTGGCTTGTCCTCTGTGTCAGAGTCTTTGATTTTGTTTTCAACTTGTATGCTAATTATGTTTATTGGGCGTGTACCTATACATTATTTGGCTACATTGGTTATGGTGGGTGTTTTAGCTTTGGGCATTGCCTTAGTAGCAGGGCAAAGATTTGAAACCGCCAAAAGCCGTATCAAGTATTTTTTCAGTGATACCGAACTACCTTTCCAAGCCGAACAGTCGTATATAGCCATAGCCTCTGGTGGTGTATTTGGCAAGGGACCGGGTAACTCCGACCAGCGTAACTTTTTACCACACCCTTATTCAGATTTTATTTTTGCTATTATTGTAGAAGAATACGGATTAATAGGTGCATTGGCTGTTATTGGGTTGTACCTCACGTTTCTGTATCGAGGTATGCAAGTGGTCGCAAACAGCGAAAGGGCTTTTGGCGGGCTACTGTCCGCAGGGCTTAGTTTTAGTTTGGTGATTCACGCCTTAGTGAATATGTGTGTGGCTACAGGGCTTACGCCTATTACGGGGCTTACGTTGCCTCTGGTGAGTATGGGGGGAAATTCTTTGTTGTTTACAGGTATTACGATTGGCATTATCATTAGTATTTCAAGAGGCGAAAATGTGGTAGTGGGCAAAAGAAACCTTAGCAGAAAACAAATTCGGTTGGCAGGGAGGTAAGAAAAATATTGTTACAATTTATACCTAAACCACAAGTACACAAATTAACACAAGTTTTGCTTGTGAGTTGTATGTGTACTTGTGGTTTGTTTTTTTAGCCTAATGTTGAGATACCATCTTATTACAAATTTTATTGAATTATTATGCTCAGTCAATATTTACAAATCTTATTGATTACTTTTTCTATGTGTAGTTGTGCCTTGCACAGTATTGCTCAAATTGCCGCAAGCAATACTATGGAAAGGCATACACAAATTGTTTTTGGTAATACTCAACAAAAGTTTAGCACACATATTACTTATCAACAAGCTATTACATATCAACAAAATCCAAATTTTGCAGACCATAGTTTACGACTACAAAGACCTGCCTTTGCAAAAATTACAAATATTAAAGCCTATACACAAATAGCTAATAAAAAAATAATGGCTAATGTCCAACAGCCCCAAAGTGCCAGCCATAATGACCATGTTTTTTATGATGACACCCAAGAACAGCAAATCAATTTTGCACAAGTTACAGCAGGTTCGCAAACTGTCTTACAGTATGAAGAAGAATACGATGACCCTCATTTGCCTTTGCGGTTATATTTACAAGACAACTATTTGATGAAAAATTGGAGTGTGGTGGTTAATTTTCCTACTACGATTGAAATAGATTACCAACTTATCAATGTGCAAGATAGTACGATACATTTTCAGAAAAAGACTTACCCTACTTACCAACAATATATTTTTTCGGCTAAAAACATAGCTGCTTTAGCTACTAACTATCCTCAAACGCATTGTCCACAACTTATTGTTTATGTGAAAAGCATAGCTAAAAAGCCTATTTTGGGTACTGTAAAAAATTTATATAATTGGTATTATGATATAAGTAAAAAAACTTTGTATAGAAATAGTAAAACTATACAGCATTTGGCAGACAGTTTAACACATACTCTCACAAATGATTCTTTGAAAGCTGTTAAATTATTAGAATGGGTACAAAAAAAGATACGATACATAGCTTTTGAAGAATCTTGGGGAGGTTTTATTCCTCGTACTCCAGAAGAAACCTACCAAAAAAGGTATGGAGATTGTAAGGATATGGCAAATTTATTAGCAACATTAGCCCGTAGCATAGGTTTAGAAGCCTATTTTGCTTGGATTGGCACAAGAGATTTGCCCTATAGCTACACTACTACGCCCTTGCCTTTGGCAGATAATCATGCTATTGTGGTGTTTAAATACAATCAAAAAAATTACTTTGTAGATGCCACTAATGCCTATACCTTATTTGATTTACCCACGCAGTACATTCAGGGTAAAGAAGCATTGTTATGTATAGATAGTATAAATTATGAAATAGTACAAGTTCCTATAATAGAAAAAGAAAAAAATATACAAATAGATACTCTACATCTTTCTATCAAGAACAACCAGCTACTTTGTTCTGGTAAAAGTGTATTTACAGGTTTACGGGCTGCACAAGTAAAAGAACAAAGGAAATTACAACAGCAACAGTGGTTTCAAGAGTTTGAAACACAAAAGCCGATTGAATGGACAGACTCAGCAACTTCTATATTGGCAAACTATCAAATAATTTTAAGTAACAATTTAACTAAAATAGGTAATGATATATATGTACCATTATTGCCTTGTATGCCAAAAAAATTGTTGGAAAATTTTTCACAATCCCTTACTACATCATATTTTAGTTTTTCGTTTATTTACAAGCAGTTTTTAACTTTAGAACTCCCTCCTAACTACCAAATAGAAACCATACCTTTACCACAAAGGTATTTTCAAGACAATTATACTTTCTCTTGGCATTTTGAGCTACTAACTCCAAACAAACTTGGTGTTATTGCAGTAATACTTATTGATAAACCTTTAAATACTTACTTTAATAATAAAAACATTATGTTATATGAACAAGTTATGTCAGAGTTAAGCCAGCAATATGCTATAATAATACAAGAATGAATATATGATAATATAAATATGTATTATATTTGCTTTTTGATAATTCCTTACGTCTTTACAACCATTCCTCTCTATTACTTGATATTTCTTAATTTCTCCTCTATTTTTCTTCTACTTCTTCTATTTAAACTTATGAACAAAAAAGTTTATTTGCAATTAGCATTAGGTCTGACGATGGGCTTTATGTCTCATCTTCCAACCTTTGCACAAAGTAGTCCACCATCTACCTTACAGTTTAGGTCTGGTACTATTTTCACACAAAAAAATGTGAGTAGTTTTTTCTCTACTCCTTCGCAATTACGTACAAGTGTCTTTCGGGAGGCTTATCATGTAGTTGTTCAGTTCGATATGCTACCAAATGAAGTAACTAAGTTAGCACTTCGACAAAAAGGCATAGAACTTATAGACTACCTGCCTGATAATGCTTATACAGCCATCATTAGCACAAAAACTGATGTAACTAACCTTAGCAATTATCACATACGTTCTTTTTTCCTTATGCAAGCCCCTCAAAAGGCTGCTTCTGAGCTTTTATTAGGGAATATTCCTGCCCATGCTCAGAAGGTCTTAAATACTGTAGATGTAAATGTTATCTTGTATAAAGATTACAATTTGAGTGATTATCAAGCATTGCTTGATAATCATAATATTGTGGTGGTCAAAGAAAAGAAAATTTTTAGAACCCTACATCTACGAGTGCCTACAGATAAAATTCAGACTTTAGCTGAATTACCATTTATCTTGTGGGTAGAACCTATAGACCCACCTGTAGTAGCAGAAAATGTACCAGGCAAGGGCAATCACCGTTCTAGTATTTTGGACTTTGGGGCAAGAGGTTTGCGAGGTAATAATGTACGTATGGGTATTTGGGACGGTGGTAGAGTGGGACCTCACCTTGATTTTGGCAACCGTCTAACAGTAGTAGAGAATGTAGCCTCTAACGACCATGCTACCCACGTAGCAGGGACGATGGCTGGTGGAGGTTTGTTAGACCCGAATGCCAGAGGTATGGCTCCTAATGCTTTGATATATTCTTATGACTTCACTGGTGATATACCAACTGAAATGGCAAATGCCATTAGTACCTACAATATTACACTTACACAAAATTCGTATGGTACGGCTGTGAACTGCCCTGCGGGTGATGTATATAGCAGCACTTCAAGAAGTAGGGATTTATTGATAAACAATAACCCTCGATTATTGCATGTATTTTCAGCAGGTAATTCTCAACAGTCATGTACAAATGGCTGGCGTAGTACAACAGGTAAGGCTGATAAAAACAATTTGGTGTGTGCTGCGGTAGATGCCACAGACGTAATCGCCGATTTTAGTAGTTTTGGTCCCACTCAAGATGGTAGATTAAAACCAGAAGTAGCTGGGGTCGGAGTAGCCGTCTATTCTACGCAACCTAACAATGCGTATGCTGGTGGAGATGTATGGAGTGGTACTTCTATGGCTACACCAGGTGTAAGTGGTACAATTGCCCAGTTATATGAAAGATTCCAACAACTCAATGGACAATATCCATTATCTTCACTTGCTAAGGCTATAGTTTGTAATACGGCAGATGACATAAATAATGTAGGTCCAGATTACCGTACAGGTTATGGTCGTATCAATGGTTTGCGTGCCGTAAAAGTGATTGAAGCAAATAACTATGCTGTAAATAGTGTAGCTAGCGGAGGGAGTGTAGATTTTAATATCAGTGTACCTGCAGGAGTGTCACAACTCAAAATTATGTTAGCATGGAATGACCCTGCTGGTGCTGCGAATGCGAATCCTTCGTTGGTAAATAACTTGAATTTAAGCGTAATTACACCTTCGGCTACGACTGTATTGCCTTGGACATTAGACCCGGCTAATCCGGGTAATTTAGCTGTGCGTGCAGTGAATAATCGTGATAACACAGAACAAGTAACCATAGATGCTCCTGCTGCAGGTAACTATACGATAAGAGTTGCTGGTACGAGTGTACCTTCTGGACCTCAACAGTATGCTATTACATGGGAAGTAAATTCGCCTTTTTTAGAATTAACCTATCCTACAGGTGGAGAAACATTAGTGCCTAATTCTACTGCAACTATTTTCTGGAATGGTGCAGGCATTAATGCTAATCAAACTTTAGAATACTCAACAGATAATGGTACAACATGGACAACGATTTCTACAAGCATACCAAGTACAGATAGACGTTTTAATTGGACTGTACCTAATGTGGCAACAGGACGTGCATTGGTAAGGGTTTCGCAAGGTGCTTTAAGTACTACAAGTAATGCTAATTTTAGTATTATTGGTACACCTACATTTTTAGTAACTAAACCATCTTGTGGTGGTGCAGGTTTTACTGTGGAGTGGGCTAGTGTGGCTGGAGCATCACAATATGATTTATTTTTACTAAATACTACAAGTGGTGAATGGACAAGTTTGGCTAATGACCTTACAACTACTACGTTTAATCATACAGGATTAACCGTTGGACAAACCTATTGGTATGCGGTACGTGCTAAAAATAATACTAGTTTAGCTATAGGTACACGTACTTTGGCTGTTAGTGCTACAGTTGTTGCATCTGCTACACCTTCTCCAATACCGACTGCTCCTAATGTAGCTATTTGTTCTGGCAATACGGCTATATTAAATGCTTTTGATGGGTTTGCCTATAGATGGTATGATGCTCCTACTGGAGGAAATTTACTTTCTTCTAATTCATCTTTTACTACCCCTGTTTTAACCTCTACTACTACTTATTATGTAGATAATAGGTCTAATCTTGGGGGGACGGTTGGTGCTGCTAATAACAGCATAGGCACAGGAGCTATGAGTACTGCCTTACAAGGGCTTAATTTTTCTGTACTAAATCCTATGACACTTGTATCATTTGTCATCTATCCAAGTGCTGCTGGTAATGCTATTTTAGACTTGTATGATGCTAATAATAATATCATTAATACAGCTAATGTGGCTATTTCGGCGGGTCAAGCTAATACAGCTGTTACAGTAACAGTTAATTGGAATCTTGCACAAGGTACTTATACCTTACGAAGAAATACTGGTAGTGTGAGTTTATATAGAAATGACACAGGAGCTGTGTATCCTTACATTATTTCAAATGTTGTAAGTATTACAGGAAATACATTTGACCCAGCATATTATTATTGGGCATATAATTGGACAGTAGTTTCAAATAATTTTTGTTCTAGTGATAGAGTACCTGTTACCGTAACTATCAATACTACCCCACAGCCGCATATTCGTTACAATGGTAGCAATTTCTGTGGTACAAGTACGCCAGCACCTACTATTTCGGGTACTTTAGGGGGTACTTTTTCAGCTACTCCTGCGGGACTAAGCATTAATAGTACAACGGGACAAATTACTACTGCCTCTAGCACCAATGGCACTTACACAGTTACTTACAGTGTGCCTGCAAGTGGCGGTGGTTGTAATGCAGGTAGTGTCACTACCACTGTGCGAATAGGTAATCCTTCGGCTACTATCAATTACGGAGCTACTACCTTCTGTTTAGGAGCTACCAATCCAACTCCTACGATTACTGGCAGTACAGGAGGTGTGTTTTCGGCTACTCCTACAGGACTAAACTTTGTAAGCACGACTACAGGGCAAATTAACTTGGCTACAAGTGCTACAGGTACATATACAGTTACTTATAGCATAGCTGCAGCCAATGGCTGTTCAGCATTCTCTACTACTGCCAATATTACGATTAGTAATGACAGTCCTCCTATGCCTATATTTGGTACAGTGAGTAATCCCACAGTATTAAATGCTTCGAGTCTTGTATTCTCTCGTCCAAATGAAGGTAATCCTCCCACAACTACTACTGCTAATAGACGATATCAAAGTTTTTCGTTTGTTGCACCTGTTACAGGTAGTTACCAAATAGACCATGTCGCTACTGGATATGATGCCTATTTAATTTTGTATCAAAATTCATTTACTGCGGGTTCTTCGCTTACAAATGTTTTAGAAGCTAATGACGATGGTGGTGGTGGCACAAGTGCAAGAATTACAAGAAACTTGACGGGAGGTACTACCTACATAGCCGTTATTAGTGCTCTGGGTAATAATGCAGCAGGTACAGGTACTATCACTATTACGCCACCTTTTGGTAATCCGCCTACAGTACGTTGTCAAGGAGCAGGTACAAGTAGTTTTGCAGCTATGGTAATGAACTCTACAATTACTTACAGTATTAGCCCATCTGCGGCAGGTACAGTTAGTACAAATGGTTTAGTAACATGGAACACAAGTTTTAGTGGCAATGCAACTATCACAGCTACCACTAGTGGTATAGGAACTTGTAGTAGTGCAAGTAATAGTGATTCTCGTATTATTACAGTTACTCCTACCCCTAATGCAACAATTAGTTATACAGGTTCTCCATTTGCGACTAATGCGTCGAATCCTACTCCTAGTATAACAGGTACTACAGGTGGTACATTTTCTGCTACTCCTGCTGGTTTAGCATTTGTAAGCACAAGCACAGGGCAAATTAACCTAAGTGCAAGTAATATAGGTACTTATACAATTACCTATACAATACCTGCGTCTGCTGGTTGTAGTGAGTTTACTACTACCACATCTATTACTATAATTGCTCCTGCTTTGACTGTTGTAAGCAGCAGTCCTCTTTCAGGCGGTACAGACACCCGTATCACCATCACAGGTACAAATTTCACCGCAGGTAGTATCGTAACCGTAGGTGGTGTGGCAGTTCGCCGTTTGTGGTATTACAGCCCTACCCAAATAGTGGTGC